>BNJU01001674.1_pt1 | contig 208736 bp, 209 predicted proteins | sample 8539281 | NCBI WGS metagenome assembly BNJU01 (sample SAMD00202456, study PRJDB9452) | human saliva metagenome | isolation source: human saliva | place: Japan | reverse complement strand
AATAACAACCTAGAACTCTCACCTTTTCTACTTCATTCTAAGTTTTTCTTTAAATTCCTTGGCTGTTTTAATATCTTTTATTACTTTTGCAGCCGTAACAAAAAAACGATAATGATTCAAGCATTAAATATTCAAGCCACAACGAACAACGCCTTATATAATAAAGGTGTTGTTTGTTGTGCTTCTGTATTTGAATCATTGGATACGGAGAGAAAAATAATCGAGAAAAAGATGGCAAATTATTTGGTAGTTCCAAATAATTGTATACTCTCTCTCTCTCTCTCTCTCTCTCTCTAGTAGAGCAGGCGTAAATTACACATTTTTTTCTTCTCGCGTACGCGCGCGCGAAGCGTGCCGCAAACCCTGTAAACAAAGGACTTCTAGAAGTTTCCTTTGTTCTTTTTTTGTGTCCGTACCTAAACCGAAATATAGAAAAATTAAGCACGAAATAACAACTATTTTTAATCAATAAAACAATGGATAAAAAGAAACAAAAGAAGAACTATTCTGCACCTAATTGCGTAATAGTTCAGGTAAACGAAACCACTTATTTGATGGATACATCTTTCCCAAGTCAGCATAACCCTGCTCAACCAGGTGGAAGCATGGGTGAAGCAAAGCAAGCACCAAGCTGGTTGTCTGAAGAAGAAGGCGATGAAGAGAATCCATCATGGGAAGATTAACAGAGAGTTATTAACAAAATGAACAAAGTAACAATGATGAAAACAATGAAACGACATTCATTCATGAAACGATTAAAGTCTTTGGCTTTTGTGTTCGGCATAGCGATGGCTTTTGCTTCTTGTGCAAATGATGACTTGGCACAAAAAGGTACAACCCCAAATGATGACAAAGAATTAACCACATTCTCTACAGGTGATCCTGCAACGCGCACATCTATGAGCGAGACTGGCACTTTCTATTGGGAAGCTGGTGATAAGATTTATGTAAAGGATGATAATGGTGATTGGCACGCAAGTAGTAATGCTCCAACAGGCAAAACGGCTTCTTTTAAGTTTAAGGTGCCAGGTAAATACACCGACCATAATTCTTATGATGTTTATTATCCCGCAAGAATGGTTCGAATGACCAAGTAGCAATTTCTGCAACACAAACACAAACAACCCCAAACACTACTACTCATTTTGGTGTATCAGGCGATTGTGGTATGGCAGAAGCGTCACGTGTAGGAACTAACCAACAGTTTAGTTTCGCACTTGACCATAAAGTTGCTTACCTCCGCTTCTTACCCCGCACAAGTAACACTGTACTGCAAGATTGCTATTTAACAAAAGTAGAAGTTACATCAGATGATGACATCGCGGCAACATATACGCTTGATAAGACCACGGGTAAGTTGATAGGAACAGGTACTGGTAAAGAGATTATTCTTAAAACACAGGGTAGTGGTTCTTATGCTAATGGTTTCCCATTGACAAATAATGCGACCAGCGCAGCCACTAATGGGGCTTATATGGTTATCAAACCTGGTACGCACACTCTAAGAATTCGTTATTGGGTAAAGGATGTCGTAACCAACGTTGAAGGGAAATTTACAAAGGTTCTTATTTCAAAGACTTTTGATCAGAATAAGTACTATGACATAACAGCCAATCTATTTGGCTCAGAGCCTGTTTATGCTAAATGGGATGCTCAAAAACCCTTTTGGTATCAACATGGATGGAATGCTTCTAATCCTGCTGATCGCTGGCAATCTACAATAGATGGTACCCCTTCAACAAATTTTAGTTCTATGACCGATCCACAAATTCAAGAAAATAAAACGGTAGTTGCGGAAAACGCACGTTATGATGCTGTAAATACTTGCAAAGATTGCCCCAATGCAAACGAGTTAGTATGGTATGCTCAAGAGGGTGCTCCTCATTGGGATGCTGATGAAGCATGGCCTGCACTAGGACATCTTCATAAGGGAGGAATGTGGTTAAAGAAAAAAGCTACAATGGCAAGTGATCATGGAAAGAGCATCACGGATATTGAAAATTTTGCTCCAGATGGAACCGATTTTCGTATTAGGAAGCAGCAATCTTTGCTTAATTCGAATGTGACCTCTAGCCCTCTCTCGGCTAGTGAAGTTGGAGATTATTTCTTTCTGCCAGCTTTTGGTAGTTATGATGCAACTGATAATGGAAAGCTTGTATTGGCTGGTACGTCATATTGGTCTTCTAGTGCCGTTGGAGAAATTAATAGCGGGGATAATGTTCACTGTTACTTCTTCGCCTTTAGCAGCAATTCGACACTCATTGGTAGTTCAGGGGGGCGTAGTTCTGGTGCCTGTGTCGCACGAAAATTTGAGTAAAGTGCAATTTTTATTTACTATACCTCAAAAAGTAACGACCAGTCTGATTTGAAATAAAGGATTTGGGAAAGAACAATCCATTCACGTGGCAATTACCCAATAAACGAGGATACTAATTCTTTAACTTTACTGGAGGCGGTGTTTTTCCTCCATCCTTGATTGCGAGATAGGAGAACGGACGCCGCCTCTATTTACTTTAGAAAAACGAAGAAGTACTGCAAAGTGCAGTACGGTAATAATTAATAATTTAAATCTTATAATCAAATGAAAATCAAAATGGTTCAGCGGAAGAATCCGCAAAGAAATCGGAAGTGAAGTATTATGCAAGTCCTGTCAACGCTGGTAAGAAGACGTTACGTGACATTGCGAAGGACATTGCTGGTCGTTCGTCGTTGACACGCGGTGACATCGAGAATGTGCTTACAAACTTTATGGAGTGTTTGCCTTCTTATCTCCGTGATGGCTTTAGCGTACAGTTGGGCGAGTTCGGTACGGTGCGTCTGACGTTATCTAGCGAGGGTGCAGCGGACGAGAAATCTTTTAAGACCGAAACAATCAAACCTCGAGTAACATTTACGCCCAGTGTAGAACTGAAAGCAGGATTGCGTGACAACTCTTACGAGACAGTGAAGAAGAAGAAAGAAAGCCCCGACCCCGACCCGAAAAAAAAGGAGAATAAAGAAGAGAATGGACCAGTAGCAGGTTAGGAAAGAAAGCCTCCCCTAAAGAAGCCTCCCCAAGCCCCTCCAAAGGAGGGGATGTCCCTAAGTCCGCTCACATATATTTGGTTATTTCAAACTGTATGCAATAAGGACATCCCCTCCCTTGAGGGGCTTGGGGAGGCTTTCTTTTAGGAGGCTTTTATACCACGGGAGCATTTTTAGATTGATTCAGGGTATCAATCGTTCTGTAATAAGACAATCGATTATATTAATTGTGAAATTAATGTCTTTCAAAACTAGTGTATTAATTTGGTTCTCTCGCTCCTGTGGTATAGCCCCACCCCAACCTAACGGGGTGGGGCTTTTGTGTAAGACAAAAGTATTATGCTTTGACAACTTTAAGTCTTCTGTGTAATTCCCGCATATTTGTTATAATCTTTTTGTCTATCTCTTCATTGTGGATGGTGGAAAGGCGCTATATGGTTCGAAAAAAAACTATTTGGTTTACCCTAAAATTCTAAACGCTTTGCCGAGAAATTCTATAGCTTCCCCGTAAATTTCTAACCGTATAGAAATTTACGGGGAAGCGATTAGAAATAAATTTATATCAAATAAAAATTTTCGGCTAACCGTATATAATTCCAGCATTGACCTTTGAGCCTTGAGTTTCGACCTTTGAACATTGAAAAATGTTACTGTTCTTTATGTCTTTTAAAACACAGAATGAACGCCAAAAAGAAGAGGGATATATCACTTTAAATGATATATCCCTCTCTTTATCTTCTATCTAAGGACGATTCCTTAGAAGTTGTAATAAGCACCGAAAGTAATATTATTACCATCAAGGTTTGCACCCCATGCGTGGCTGTCCTTAGGTAAGCCCTTTACCTTAACTGACTGCCAACCAGCGAAACCTACGTGAGCTACGAAGCTAACCTTCTTGTTGAGGTTTACAGCGATACCTGGCTTCAAACCTGCTGACCATGCGTTAGTCTTGCCATGATAGTGTGTATAGCCCAAACTACCATCAACGAAAGCGTTAACGTACTTAGTGTGTGCAAATGTGTAACGAACGTAAGGCTGTACGGTGATATAGTTACGTAGGTTATCCTGCTCAATCTCTGTAGGAGCACCCTTACCCCAACCAATTACAGTACCGATAGCAACATCTTTGTTAACATTGTAACCGATTTCAGGCAATACCTTGTAAGTAGTTACTGCATCATGAGAACCTTCCTTTGAAGAACCAATACCTACACCACCACCAACATAAACCTGAGCGTTAGCAGCTATAGCAACAAAGGCTACAGCAAGTGACATCAAAATCTTTTTCATCTTAAAAGCTTTAATTGTTAATACTAAATATAAAATCTTTCTACCTATAATTATAACCCACATACGGGGTACATAATAACTTAAATCCGCTGCAAAGGTAAAGTGTTTTAATCGGAAAATCCAAATTTTATCAATAAGATTTGGTACATTTACGTAAACAAAGGTTAAAACCTTGTGCGGTAACCTTATTATATATAACTTTGCACAAACACTTACAAGGAGAAGTTCAATTAAGTTATGAAACAGGAGTAGTCCTACTGAATTATGAACAATAAACCCACTTTCATTGCAGGTCCCTGCGTAATTGAGAGCTCAGAGCTCCTCTGTTCTGTTGCAGAAGAGTTGGTTAGGCTTAACGAGAAATACAATATTAATATCATTTTTAAGGCTAGCTTTGATAAAGCTAACCGCACAAGTATAAACTCTTTCCGTGGTCCAGGATTGGAGAAGGGATTGAGTATGCTTTATGATATTAAGCAGAAATATGGTTTAAAACTACTCACTGATATTCATGAGAGCTATCAAGCAGAACCTGTAGGCGAAGTGGTTGATGTTATTCAGATTCCTGCCTTCCTTTGTAGACAAACAGATTTGTTAGTAGCTGCGGCAAAGACGGGCAAAATTGTGAATATCAAGAAGGCACAATTCTTAAGTGGACGAGACATGAAATATCCCGTGCAGAAATGCTTAGAAAGTGGTGCAAAAAGAGATATGGCTTACTGAAAGAGGTAACTGCTTTGGTTACAACAATCTAGTTGTAGACTTCCGTAACATTGCAGATATGAAGGAGATTGTTCCGAATGTTATCATGGATTGCACGCATAGTGTACAACGTCCTAGCGCAGGAGATGGTAAGACAATCGGCGATCGAAAGTTTGTTCCTTCTATGGCATTAGCTGCTAAGGCTTTTTGGTGCTACAGGTTATTTCTTTTGAAGTGCATCCGACGCCAGACCAAGGGTTATCCGATGCAGCCAATATGCTAGAGTTAAATAAGTTGGACGAATTAATTAGCAAGTTAATATGATTGAGGCAGAGGAAAGATTAGCACATGTAAGAGACTACGCTATACAATGTATCAAAGAAGAAGCTGATGCGACAATCAATCTTATCAATCAACTTGATGATAACTTTGAGAAAGCTGTCGACTTGATGTTTCATTGTACAGGAAAGTCATTGTGACAGGAGTTGGTAAAAGTGGAAATATTGGAGCGAAGATAGCTGCAACACTTTCTTCTACAGGTACACCTGCTTTCTTCGTTAACCCATTGGATGTATATCATGGTGACTTAGGTGTAATGAAAGAAGAGGATGTCGTACTGGCGTTGTCTAACTCTGGTCAGACTGATGAGTTACTTCGATTTATACCGATGGTGCTTCACATGAATATTCCAATCATAGGAATGAGTGCGAATCCCCATTCACTTCTAGCTAAATATTCCACAGCCCATCTCAAGGTTTGGGTTGAGAAAGAAGCGTGCCCGCTAAACCTAGCACCAACAAGTTCAACAACAGCTGCTTTGGTTATGGGCGATGCACTTGCTGTGGCTTTGATGCGTGTAAGAGACTTTAGACCGCAGGATTTTGCTCAGTTCCATCCAGGAGGTGAGTTAGGTAAGCGCTTATTGACAACTGCACAAGATGTCATGATATCAGAGAACTTACCTGTTATCCCTAAGGAGATGCACTTAGGCGAAGCAATTATCCATGTTAGCAAGGGGAAATTGGGCTTGGGTATAGCTTTATCTGGAAAGAAAATCGTAGGTCTGATTACAGATGGTGATATCCGACGGGCTATGGAAAAATGGCAAGCAGAGTTCTTTAACCATACCGTCAAAGATATTATGACAACAGAGCCTAAGATGGTTCTTCCCAACATTAAAATTACAGAAATACAGCAGATTATGCATCGACATAAAGTACATACAGTCTTAGTATGTGATGAAGAAAAGAATCTTCTGGGAGTTGTCGATCATTATAGTTGTATGATTTAACACCTTATATTCTCATTGAGTTAATACCAAGAAAGGAGTATTCCTACAAGAAAATGATAAAAAGGAAACAAGAAAGTTATAGAAAACTTATCATTACTTGCATTTGTACATTCATAGCCCTACTCTTCCCTTATCATCTAACGGCTAAGACCTTTGAGTATAAGGGTAATAGTAAGGAATTAGCAAATAAGGATGGGAGAGCAGACTCAATGCTTGTATGCCAATTACGTCACAAAGGAATAAGCTTTTCACATAATAACTCGGTTACTCTTCTTTGTACTGGTCAGGAGAAGTTCGACGACTTGTTCAAAGCAATAGACCAAGCACGTTCGAGTATTCACTTAGAATACTTCAACTTTCGCAACGATTCAATCAACGATGAACTCATACGCCATTTAGAGAAAAAGGTAAAGCAAGGTGTTGAAGTGAGGGCTATATTTGATGGGTTTGGGAATGCCAGTAATAACCAACCCATGAAGAAGAGTACTTTGAGGGCTATCCGCAAGAAAGGGATAGAGATATATGAGTTTAAGCCTATAGAGTTTCCTTGGATACATGATATCTTCAATCGAGACCACCGAAAGATTGTTATCATTGATGGTAAGATAGCCTATACAGGTGGTATGAACGTGGCTGACTATTATATAAAAGGTACGAAAGTCGTTGGCTCATGGCACGATATGCACTGTAGAATAGAAGGCGATGAGGTAAACACTTTACAGAACATCTTTCTAAGAATGTGGTATCTTGTTTCTACAAAACAGGTGCATGGAGCAAAATATTATCGCGGTATATCGAACGCTGACTATATCAAAGGATTAAAACCTGATACTTGTAAAAGTGCTGGTAAAAAGATGGTTGGTATCATCAATCGAGAGCCACAAGTTAGTAGAGATATTATCCGTTACTTCTATGTTAATGCCATTAATGACGCAAAGGATAGTATAAAGATCATCAATCCTTACTTCACATTAAGTCCTACTTTAAAGAAGGCTTTGCGTAAGGCTGTAAAGAGGGGTGTAAAGGTTGAGATATTGTTGAGTGTAAGGAGCGATATACCCTTAACGCCAGATTGTGGATTTTATAATGCTCATCAGCTGATGAAAGACGGATGTACGATATGGTTATACAAGACAGGTTTTCATCATACAAAGATTATCACAGTAGATGGACAATTATGTACTGTTGGGTCTGCAAACCTCAACTCACGGAGTCTTAGGTGGGACAGAGAGGAGAATGCAGTGATCGTTGATAAATGTACAACCCATGAATTGGATACTCTCTTTGAGAATCAAAAGAAAGATAGTTTCAAGCTAACAGAGAAGCGATGGAAACAATGGAGAACTCCATGGCAACGCTTTAGAGGATGGTTTGCACATCTTCTGTCACCTTTCTTATAAAGGGAGAGGAAAGCTCCTTAGTATTAATAAGGTACAAAAAAGACAAGACTTAAAGGAAAAGTCTTGTCCATAAACGATAAGAATTTATCATTCTATATCTTATTAATGTCAATGTAACCATGCATAACTGCATAGATAGTCAATGCAGATACGCTTTTCATACCTAACTTATCCATTATATTCTTTCGATGTGAAATGACCGTTGTCAAACTTATATTAAGTTTTTCGGCTATCTCTTTATTAATCATTCCTTGAACTATCAAAGATAAGACTTCTATCTCACGATTGCTCAATATCTTATTCTTCAACACTTGTGGAAGTTCAGGCAAGTTCTTTCCACCCGAGTGACCGTATTGTTCTATCTTCAGAATAGCTTTTACAAGTTCCTCTTCGGGAACATTAATACAAAAGCTATGGAAGCCTGACAACTGAGAGTTTGGATTCTTTGTAATTGTCAAGACAATGGTTTTATGTATACGCTGAGAGAAGAACTGCCTATTTTCTAACACAATTACTTGCGCTACGAAATAATGATAGAAAGTATCTGGTTGAGCCTCTTCAAACTCTTGGAATGAAGAAAAGGTTTCCACAGACATGATTGGTATCACATTCTGCAATATCTGTTTTAAGCCTAAGACTGCAAGTGTATTAGGGTCTACGATAGCCATCTTTGGGCGACCCATTTTCTTCGCTTCAACATTCTCCATACACACTGACCAAGATATAAACTGATTTTAGAAAAGGGTAGTAAGAAGAAACTTCATATACCCTATCCATAGATAATTATAATTTCACACTACTTATATCAACCAAATTGTTGACAATAGCATAGATTGTCAAACCCGCAGGAGAATGTATCTGTAACTTCCGTGCAATATTCCGACGATGTGTAATGACAGTATTCGTTGATATACAGAGATGGTTGGCAATCTCTTTATTAGTCATTCCTTGAGCAACAGAAACGATAACATCTTTCTCACGATCGCTAAGAACTTCATTCGATTCAGGACTCTGTGTTATCATGTTAGAGATCTTTACACTAACATCATTTTGCTTACTCTTCTGTTCTAATCGTCTAATAACAGGAATAAAGATATCATCCTCAACTAAAGCATGCTGGTCGAGCCATTCCTCGCAATTATATATATCATATAATGTGGCAGTGAGACGGTTATTATGATGGGAGTCAGAAGGAAGATACTTTATGATAATGCTCTTTAACTCACGTAACTTATCATCTGTTTGGCTATGATGTTTAGAGTAGGTTTCTACATCATAAGTATCATTAGCCTCACCTTTTAATAATGAGTCAACATAAGGGAAAACATTCTTTTCCTCATATTGCATATGATTACGAATAGAGTGAGCATACTCATCATAAAGGCGAAGTATGAGTCGAGCAAGGTTATCATTCTCATCCAAAGCACCCGTCAATTCTCTTCGAATGAAAGGCAACTCGTAATCAAGATAATAAGTGTGACTCGCTCTAAGATACTGCATAAGAGTGGGTATTGATAACCTATCAAGATCATCAAATCCTTTATAACCATTAATAGTATAATTCACAACTGACAAGAACGTATATGTGTCAACATTCTGGTCATTACAAACTTCTCTCACCGTTTTATCTCCAAAGCCTAAGCTAATGCCAAAACAACCTAAACTCTGTAATAGACTATAGTTGTCTTTGATAAGGTTTATCATCTTATCATCAGGCTCATACATCTTTTGATTCTTCATCTTGTCTTTCCGTAATGATATCGTATGCAAAATAACAAAAAAAAGTTCAATAACACAATAGGAATCATCAAGTATTTAACCTAATATCCTAATTTATTAGTATTAAAAAGCAGAAACAACCTTCCCTAACACATGAATTGTATTGCTTCAAAACGTACAACAAAGTACAAATATTTATCAAAGTAATGTAAAACTATATCTAGTTAAATTACAACATAATACGTTGAGTCTTATGAAGAAAAGTCTTATAACAAACAAATACAACAAAAATCATGAAATATTAAAGATACTCTTTTACACTGCAAAAGAGTACCTTCTAAGGGCAAAAAGAGCATCTCTTTGCCTCAAAAAGAGCATATATACGAAAGAACAACGATATTATCAATCCCAAATTATAAAATGGAACAAATACAATAATACCTATTAATTATGACTCGACAAAAGAGTTTTTCGAGCTAAAATGATATTAAAATAGATAAAAATTCAATAGATATAGGTATTGCCTTATTCAATAAAAGAAAGTAACTTTGCAAACGAAATAAATAATAAATAATAGACAAGAACTCTATGAATAATTTTACATTCGGGATTATCTTTGGAGCACTCCTAGCAGGAACGACTACTGCACAAGCACAAGTTAATGCTGCAGACTCTGTAATGAATCATGTCAAAGGAAACAAATTAAGTCTTGGTGGTTATGGTGAGGCTGCTTACTCACGCAATTTCTATAGCGATAACGGTAATCGTTATACAACACCTAGTCTCTATAAGAAAGACCCAAGTCATGGAAGATTTGATATTCCGCATGCAGTCATCTACCTTGGTTACGACTTCGGTAAAGGTTGGTCAATGGGTAGTGAAATAGAGTTTGAACATGGTGGCTCTGGTTCGGCTATTGAATATGAGGCAGATGAAGCTATTGAGTTTGAGCACGAGACAGAGAAAGGTGGAGAAGTAGAGCTGGAACAGTTCTGGTTACAAAAATCATTCGGGAAAGCTTTCAACATCCGTGCTGGTCATATCGTTGTACCATTCGGCTTAGTGAATGCTCATCATGAGCCATTAAACTTCTTCACAGTATATCGTCCAGAGGGAGAAAACACAATTCTTCCAAGCACATGGCATCAAACTGGTGTCTCTTTCTGGGGACGTAAGGGTGATTTTAGCTATGTAGCACAAATAATTGCAGGATTGGATGCTTATCACTTTAGTCGTGCCAACTGGATACAGAAAGGTACATCAAGTCCTTTTGAGTTCGAGGTTGCTAACAAGTATGGCTTCCTGGCTCGTGTAGACAATTATACTATCCCACGGTCTTCGTATTGGTGTCAGCGCATACGCTGGACAGGCAATGCACAACAACGTACCACACGATAGCGAGAGGGGTGCAAAGAAGAAGATTAAGGGTAACGTCTATCTTGGTAGCTTAGACTTCACCTATAATAAATACAACTGGATTGCAAGAGGTAACATCGATTATGGTTACGTTAGCAATGCAAAAGAGATTACACAGCTTTCATACCCTAATGTACAATATGTTAAGCCTTATGAGTCAGGTAATGGTAAAAACTTCGGAAGTCATGCAATGACAATGATGTTTGAGGTAGGTTATGATATCTTCTCTCAGATTCACAAGATGCGTGCCGACAATCAGAAGCTTTATGTCTTCGGTCACATTGAACATTATGATTCTTATATTCACGCTACAACAAAGCAGTGGACTAACAGAACTATCCTTGCAACAGGTATCAACTACTATCCTATCCCACAGATAGCTATCAAGGCGGGAGTACAACTATCGTAATCTTAAGAAAGGATACAACGATGAACCTTCTATAAATATAGGTATTGCATACGAGGGCTTCTTCCTATAAGAGAAAACACTATTATAAATTATCATTAAATAAAGATTGTAATGAAAAAAGTAACAAAACTCGCAATGTTCCTTCTTGCAGGAACATTAGCAACAGGATTCGTATCATGTAGTAGTGATGATGATGAACCTATTAACACAACAATTCTCACACCTGAACAGCAATCTGCTTTAAGCCAGGCTGCAAGCGAAAGTAGAGCAAACGCTAATAAACAGAGATGGGTAAGGTTGTTGCCAACTACATTAATGAAGTTGTTAAACCTACATATTTAGACTTGGCAAAGAAGTCTGATCTTCTTTATAAGGCTTGCCAGAATCTTTATCAGAAGCGTAAAGCAGGTACTTTGACTCAGAGTGATATTGATGCAGCTTGTGAGGCTTTCAAAGGAGCACGTAGAGATTGGGAGCAGAGTGAGTCATTCCTTTATGGCGCAGCTTCTGACAATGAGATCGACCCACATATCGACTCATGGCCACTTGACCATGATCAGTTGACAAGGGCTTTAAATAATGCAGATGTTATCTCAGGTATTAATGGCGAGAATCCAACCAAGTATGTTTATGACAACAATGGTAACTTTGACTCTGTGTTAGGTTTCCACGGATTGGAGTTCGTTCTCTTCCGTAATGGTAAGAATCGTACAGTAGCAGACTTCAATGCTGAGAAAGAGACAGAACAAGGTCTTACAAGTGTAAGTACTGTAAACGAAGCAGCCTTTGCAGCAGCTGTTGCAGGTGACCTCCGTAACATGACTTACCTTTTGGAATATGGTTGGTTAGGTACAAGTATCCCAACATCACACTTGAACCAGCTTGCAAATGCAATGTGGGTAGTCAACGGAACACGACACAGAGGACTTTCTGCAAAGAATATCCCATACCGTGATTACTCACAGTTCGCCACTACTGAGAAAGGTATGTTTGCCTCATGGCATGAGACACTGAACAATATATTCATTGGCGGATGCTCTGGCATCTGCGAAGAAGTTGCTTCACAAAAACTTGGTCAGGCTTATCGTAAGGCTACAGGTACTGGTACGGCAGACGATGCAGCTAACTACATCGAGTCACCATACAGTAAGCGTTCATTCCAAGACTACCAGGATAACATCTATTCTATCAAGAACTCACTCTATGGCGTACGTGGTACAGAGACAATCTCTACTCCAGCTCAGTACTCTATCATGAACTTCTTGAAGAATAACAACTATCCTAAATATAATGAATTGAACACTGCTCTTAACGAGGCAATCGCTGCCTTGGAGACAGCTAAGAAGAGTGGCGTTGCCTTCATCGATAATCCAGGTCATACACAGGTTAAGACTTGCATCGAGAAGGTTACTGCCTTGAATGAAGCACTTAATGCTGCTGGTACATGGATTAATCAGCAGACTGACAAGTAAATCAGTACTTGTATATCTGAAAATCAAAGATAATTAAAAACGTAGCTTTGTCTTCTTTAGGACAAGGCTACGTTTCAAACGTAAATTTAACAATAAAACATTATGAGACACAACAGCTATAGCAAATACTTACTTGCTGGAGCACTCTTATGTGCATTTGCTGCATGTTCTGACGACAATGTTTCGCCAGACAAACCACAGCAACCATCAGAACCTGAGACAAAGTACATTGGTCAGGCAGTAGGTAATTTCTCTGCAGACGAATGGTACCCAGGTGGCAAACTTGGTACAACAGAGAACACCGCAGCAGGTGGTTATGAGGACAACACACCAGCTATCGACGAACAAGGACTAACAGATCTCTTCAACCAAGGAGATATGATGGCAAGTGCTAAGTACACCCTCAACACCGAACCATACAAAGGTTGGGGTCCTGTTGCATCCCGTCGTTCATGCGAATATTGCCACTCTGGAGGTTATGCTCACGGTCATAGCCGCAATGACATGGAGCCAGTAAAGGGCAACGGTTACATTGTTTCAGTTTATACACCTGATGCTCCAGGTAGCAACAATGGAACTCCTATCAATCAGCTCACAACCTTTACGATGTTGCAAGCCGTCGAGCCGTTCTTGCCTCCTGTTGATCCGAAGCAAATACACATCACATGGCATGACGTAACATCTATGCCAAGTGGTTTGCCAATGCAGTTCCCTGATGGTGAGAAGTATAATCTTCGTTATCCATCAGTATCTATTCCACAGTCAGCATTCAACACTGACCCTAAGCCAAGCAATTATGAAGTACGTTTGATAGCATCTTGTAACTTCCAAGGTCTCGGTTTGATTGATGCAATCTCTAATGAAGACTTGGAGAAACAATACAAGGCAGAAGGACAGTACGTAGAGTTAAACCCAGAGTTCTTCGATAACGCCACAAAGCAATTGAAAGCTGATGCTTGGGCAGAGGATGCTTTCGGCAATAAGTTCGTAAAGCGTTTCAACTACGATTTGCTCGATGGTTGTCTTGAGAACGACGTTGCTCTTTGGGACGAGTTGAATGTTCTTCGTTCAGATATCAAGCACATCTGTTCTACAGAACCATGGGCAAAGGCAATGTCAGAGAACGAAAACGTAATTAATTACATCCAACAGCATGGTAGTGATCCAAACTCTTACGTACATCCATACTACAATGATGGAACACGTGAAGGTATCAAGAAGGCTGTTCGTTACTTGCTTTCACCAAGCGACAACGTAAACCTTTACAACAATCCTTACTATAACTTCAAACCAGAGATGAGCGATGAAGCTTATCACGCATTCATGGTTTGGCACAGAGGTATTGCTGTTCCACGTGCAAGAAACTTAAATGACAAGGACGTACAGCGTGGTAAGGAACTCTTCACAGGAGAGTTAGGTTGTGCACACTGTCACAAGGCATCTTGGACAACAGGTGCTGATAACCATGGTTCTTCTGTAATCCTTGGTAACAAGCAGTTGCCTAAGTATGCTAATCAGAAGATCTATCCATACTCTGACTTCATCCAGCATAAGCTCGACATGAAGAACGATATCCACGGATCTTGGTGTCGCACTACTCCGCTTTGGGGCAGAGGTCTTTCATTGATTAACTCTGGTGCAGAAGATCGTCTACACGATGCTCGTGCTCGCAATGAGATTGAGGCAATCATGTGGCACGCTTATAGCAAGAATAGTCAGGCTTATAAGGCAGCTGTTCAATTCTATAACTTGCCAAAGAAGGATAGAGATGCTGTTGTTAAGTTCATCCGCTCTATCTAATGAATAGCAATTAACCAAACATTAATAAGAAGAAGATGGGATTCGCAAAAGAATTCCGTCTTCTTTTATCTTACAATAATGCGAACAAAAAGATTACTTGAGATTGTGTATATTCTCATTGTTGCCATAATGGCGATAGGAACAGTTATAGGAAAATACACAAGTCTTGATTATGTTTCAGATAATATCTTCGGTTCTTGGTGGTTCATCCTATTATGGGCAATAGGTACAGCTACAGGAATCATTTATTTTATTAAGCGGAAAGTACGCCGCCCTATCATCGTCTTATTACATTTGTCATTCGTCATCATTCTCCTTGGTGCTTTACTCACTCATCTAACAGCACACAAAGGAATGATACATCTAAGACAAGGGAAGCCCGTAAGTACATATATAACAAAAGATGGTAATAAGGCACAATTACCATTCTCGGTTGTTCTAAATAGATTCAATATTACATATCACGCAGGCAATATGGCTGCAATGGATTATGCTTCTGTGATTACTATAATAGAAGGTGAAAGGAAAGAGGAGTTTCAAGTATCTATGAACAAGATATATTCAGGCTATGGCACACGTCTTTATCAAAGTAGTTTCGATGAAGATATGAAAGGCTCATACTTATCCGTCAATTCTGATCCATACGGAATCCCCGTAACATATATAGGTTATGCCCTACTCTTCCTTGGACTCATTGCCATGCTCATCGAACCTAAAGGGAACTTCCGTCGATTACTTCGTAGTAATAGTGGTAAAGCCATTGCGTTACTCTTACTACTTCTAGCTGGAACATCACCTATCAGTGCACAACCATCATTAACACGTGAGACTGCAGATGAGTTCGGAAAGGTTCTTATTGTTTATAATGGGCGTATCTGTCCTATGCAAACCTACGCCATTGACTTCACAAAGAAACTATATGGTAAAGAATTACAAGGACTTCACTCCCTGCCAAGTACTAACAGGTTTCATGTTCTGGGGGAAGGAATGGATGAAAGAACCTATCTTTAAGATAAAAGGAAGTGAGCTACGTAATAAATTAGGGCTCAGTGAATATATATCTCCTATGAGTCTTTTCGGACAACAAGGATATATCCTCGGTCCATATCTTGAAGACGCACAGAGTCAACCTAACGATGCTGTCGCTAAACAGATTCTTGACACTGACGACAAGATGATGTTATTAATGGATCTTATGCAAGGCAAAACGCTCAAGATATTCCCTTATACTTCAAATAAAGGAAACATTGACTGGTTTGCACCTACCGATCGTATGCCCAAAGCTATGCCCAAGGCACAACAGCAATACATTCACACGATTCTCTCCTTAGCAAGACAATTAGCCAACCAAGGAAACACAGGAATGCTGAACGAACTTGCTCTAAAGTTGCAGAAATATCAACAAGTTTATGGTGGTAATACGATCCCTACACCAACGGAAATAAAAGCAGAGAATATCTATAATTCTTGCTCGTTCGCAACGATTCTATTCATCGCCAATCTGACGTTAGGACTTTTATCCATCTTATTCTTAAACAAAAAGAAGAGATACAGAATTTTCACCTGTCTCATGGGCTTATCATGGCTTATCCTCACATTTACATTAGCTTTAAGATGGATTATCAACGGGACGATTCCTATTGCAAATGGCTATGAAACAATGCTTTTACTCTCATGGCTCATTATGATTGTATCAATCCTTACAACCCATAAGATGCAACTAATGACCACTTTCGGACTACTCATGAGTGGATTCATGCTACTCGTAAGTCATCTTGGTGAGATGGATCCGAGTATCACGCCACGTATGCCCGTACTAAATAGTCCGTTGCTGAGCATACATGTCAGTATTATCATGATATCTTATGCCCTATTTTCTTTGACATTCATCAGTGCTATTGCCTATTTCTTTACAAATAGAAGTAAAAAAGCAAGTATCATTCAGATTAATAAGCAACTGACAACGCTCTCACAAATATTCCTCTATCCTGCTATAACCACCCTCGGATTAGGAATATTCATAGGAGCAATTTGGGCAAATATCAGTTGGGGTACTTATTGGGGATGGGACCCGAAAGAGACATGGGCACTCATAACATTCATGATTTATGCTATTCCATTGCATAAAGCAAGTTTACAATCATTAAGAAGTGAGAAGAAATATCACATCTTTATGTTTATTGCATTCTTAAGTATCCTAATGACTTACTTCGGTGTCAATTACATTCTTGGTGGTATGCACTCTTACGCTTAGAAAAAGCATAGTAGCATCAAGTGCTTTCGTCCTAGCTTACAGACTTTCAGTGAGTAAGTTCTGAGACGATTCCATAAGATAAACAAGGAAAAGTTCGCAAACAAAATCGAAATTGTTTGCGGACTTTTTTCATATTGTTCGTAAACAATTCTCTGTATTTCATAGCTCTATTATCATCCTTCTAATAATTGAATTTCCTATTACAGATTAGCGAATATGCGCCACATCGCTAGGTTCATTTTTTCATGCTAATAGGTGTACCGTGAATGGTAACAGAAATCGTCCCACTTAATTCGGAGGAATAACTTAGAAAAACTCTATCTTCATTACAAAAATATATTACATTTAATTTTATTATTCTAGCGTATTCTAGAAAAACAATTTATCTATCAAACACGTAAAATAGGACTTAAAAATAAAAAAAGTAATTACATTTTAAGAGATTTCCCAGTACTTTTCACCCGAAAAATAAGGACTTTTTCATAAAAAAACGATACTATCTTTTTGATGAAAACGATAGTACTTTTTGATGGAAACGATAGTACTTTTTTTAATCAAAAACGATAGCACATTTCAGTAAAAATAGATAGGATTTTCTTCTCAAAAACAATCGAACTATTTGTAACTCTATGACTATCAGATTATTACAAAAAAAGTAGGAAGAATTATCTCAAAAATCGTATATTTCAGATGGAAATATAAGTTGCTTTCGAATAACGAAATTATAGGTATCAAAAATAACAATATTACTTTACATTTATTTCTCCATAGGAACACAACACCATCTGGAAATCTTTAGCATTACACCGATACCAGGAATCTCCTTTAATAAATAATACTTTTTGTTAGAACGAACCAATCGCCCAGTCATTCCTTTCATGGGTCCGAACTTGACCAATACTTCGTCACCAGCTTTTAGATGTGCCTCGTCGGAAGAAACGAACTTTCGCATTGTCATTTCAGGATTACACATAAGACGAAATTCATACATCTGGTCGTGCGGAATAAGGCAATATTCCTGAGAACTGATTGATTTGCGCAGAACACTTATCTTATAGTTCATCTCGCTAACAATATGGCGAAACTGCTTTTCGTCAATGGACTGTTTCACAAAAACAAGATTACGAACGACAGGACGTAATACTTTACGTGGCTTGCCATCACGCCCTTCTATCGTAATATATTGCTCGGGAACGAAACATTCTAAGCCTTTTTCCTCAAAATAGGTTCTTACTTCTTGTTGACGAATGGTAAAGAGTTTTACTGCATACCATGATAATCCGTCGTCAATAATTGTATCTATATATTTAGTTGTCTCTACCATCGATGATTATAGATGTAATAAATATTGTTCAAAGCACTAACCAGTTGTGAAGAATCCTATTGCCTTGTGGCGTTAAAACACTTTCAGGATGGAATTGAATGCCATATAAATTATAGTCACGATGCCTCAATGCCATGATAATCCCATCAGACGTTTCAGCTATTATCTCTAAACAATCGGGAAAATCATCCTTTGAAACCGCCCAACTGTGATAACGCCCTACGATGATTGGACGCTTTAATCCTGCAAATAAAGGGGAGTTGATGGGCTGAATTATCTCTGCGGAAACTCCGTGAAATACGTCTGAAAGGTTCTCCAGCTTAGCCCCGAAGCTCTCCGCAATAGCTTGATGTCCCAAACAAACACCTAAGATTGGTTTGTGACCTGCATAATGACGAATGACATTCATTAATTGACCCGCTTGAGAAGGTATCCCTGGTCCAGGACTAAGTATTATCTTGTCGAAACATTCTAACTCATTAAGTTGAAAGTCATCATTATGAAAAATGGTTACTTCTCCCCCAACTTCTTTGATAAGATGCGCTAGATTATAGGTGAATGAATCATAGTTATCAATGATAACACACTTCATTTTCATAAGTTTCATTTATGCGTCCCCGTTTATCTTCGCACGCCTTCTAAGAAAGTCTTAAGCAGAGTAATATCTTTCATGGCTGGTTCTTTCTCAAACTTCTGATCAATGTTAATGCCATAGAACTGAGGATGAGAAAAATCGTTAATGCTTGATAGGTCCTCTATGCCAATATTTCCTGACAACAGAAAAGGAATATTCCTATCGTATTCATTTAAAATTGTCCAATCCTTAGCACAATCTTCCGAAGTTTGCATATCAAATAGGAAATAATCAGCACTATTTACATACTGCTTATACTGGTTTATATCCTCACGAGTCCTAACCGAAATAGTCTTCATTATCTTTATTCCAGCATGAATGTCGGGATCAATCGTGCGACGAAGATTATCTAACATGACAGGACTTTCCTCGCCATCAAGCTGAACGATATCAAGATTGAAATTATAGACACACGTAACTATGTTCTGTGGCATATCATCTTTAAATACCACATAACTTCGGGCGATTACTTTCAGATGTATCCACCTTTAACGAACCATAATCTGGGATAATACCAGCGCGCGAGGAGATTTGACTGACATAACGTTTATCTGATGGGCAGAAGTTTAATCCTAACCACTCAATACCTAATTGCGATACATCATGTATATTCACGGCATCACGCATGCCACATATCTTTACTATCATAGTTATATTTTTTGTGCTACAAAGATAATCAAAAAAAAGATTGTACCCGTAGTATCGCTATAAAAACATTGCGAATGTGGAAGATAAAAGGAAATAATGTTTCTATCAGATATAATAATCTTTAGACAAGCACGTTTAAAAAACAAAGAACTCTCTAATTAATAGCATAATTTAAGCCTATGGTGAATATTTTTACTCCAGAGGAATTAAAGCCTTCTGAGAAGACTTTAGCTCTTATCCGACAGATAGCTTACACCTATCGTACATTTAAAATGAATGGGAAAATACAGTCTTATTGCTTGAATTAAGAATAAAAAAGTATGGAAACAATAGTATCTCCTTCCCTTCTCTCTGCTGATTTTTTGCATTTAGACAAAGAGATTGAAATGATTAATGAGAGCGATGCCGATTGGCTTCACATGGATATTATGGATGGTGTATTCGTTCCTAACATTTCCTTTGGATTTCCCATCTTGGAAGCAGTGGGTAAGGCTTGTAAGAAACCTATGGATGTACACTTTATGATAGTTCATCCAGAGAATTACATCCAGCAAACTGCAGCGACAGGAGCTGCAATTATGAACGTACAATATGAGGCTTGTGTGCACCTTCACCGAACAATACAAGCAATTCATAGTGCAGGAATGAAAGCGGGAGTAACACTTAACCCATCTACTCCTGTGAATGTTCTTGAAGATATTATTTGCGATGTGGATATTGTACAACTTATGAGCGTTAATCCTGGCTTCGGTGGTCAAGAAGTTTATAGAACATACGATTAAAAAGGTTCAACGACTTCGCCAAATGATTGATAACGAAAATAGCAAAGTTCTCATTGAAGTTGATGGCGGTGTACAACAAGAAACAGCACCACGCCTTGTAAAAGCTGGAGTTGATATCCTCGTTAGCGGTAGTTATGTCTTCAAAGCGGCTGATCCGAAAGCCACAATCCATTCTTTGAAGACTTTGAAACGATAAAATGAAAAGGTGTTGAATATTAGAAGTATATAAAGGTTATGGTTACATAACGTCTAATATTCAACACCTTCTTATATTAAGCAAACTGTAAATTTAGATTATATTCACGCACCATCCTTCTCAGATTAAGGATTGCATAACGCATACGTCCAAGACTTGTATTAATGCTCACACCAGTTGTCTCGGCAATCTCCTTAAATGACATCTCCTGATAAAAACGCATGTATACAACTTCTCGTTGTGGTGCCGGCAATAAGTTCATTAAACGCTTAACTTCTGAAAGAGTTTGGGTATTAATAAACTGACATTCAATATCCCCTATGGTAGTTTCACTGCCAGCTATGTTAGAAAGGTTATTTTCTTTGGCGCATCAACAATCTTGTCTGCACGCTGAGCACGATACCAATCCATTATCACATTGTGAGCAATACGCATAATCCAAGCATAGAACTTTCCCGTTGGAGAGTACTTACCTTGTTGTAGTCTAGTTATAACCTTCACAAATGTTTCCTGAAATAAATCATTAGCAGCATCTTGGTCATGCACTACAAAAAGAATATATGAGAATAGTTTTGATTGATTACGTAAAAGCAATAAATCAAAAGCCTCGTTACTTCCATTAATATATGACAATGCCAACTGCTCGTCGGTCATATCACTTAGATTCTTCATTTATATGTTTATTGTTTTATGAAGTATAATTGTTCCGATAGGCTTTTATTGCTTTATCTTAATTTAAAAATAATCATTCTGTACTCACTGAAAAAACTTAGGCAGATAAAGGTAAAATCATTCTCTTTCATCTTACCCATTGCAGTTAAAGTTTTGCAAATATAGCAACTTTTATCCTTTGCAGCAAACTTTTCATACAAAAATCATTCATCTAGCCATTGTCCGCCCACAACATTCTTCTTCATTCCTAGTACACCAAGATACTTTTGCTTTGTACCATAGAACGCAACAGTACGCCCATAATTATCAGGCGTTGTAGCTAAACCAAACTCTGCCTTCATTGCTTTTGTCCTTAACTGAATAGCAATAACCTTCTCTGGAGTACAATCTCCTAAACTATCTGCTAATAAAATTGCATTATCATAGGTAAATGGATCCATCCATTCTGCATATTTAATACTCTTACTGCAAGCTCCTACAATAATTCCCTTCACCCAAACATATCTATCGCCTAATTCCGTATTACGAAATTCTTCGACGCTATAAACTTTTTGTTCTGAAGAAGGATCGTCATCCTCCTCTTCATATCTAGGTAAAGTCTCGCTATTATCTGCAGGACTTGTTTTCTGACATCCAAAGCAAATAACACAAACTAAAAATAGTATTATCAATCTATTCATTTTCATAGAATCAAGTTTATATTAACTCCACAAAGATATGAAAAGATTCAGATAATGTCAAGGGAATCAATAAAAAAGAGGTTGGTGCAGGAAGCTACCAACCTCGAACTAGATTTAGCAAAACATCTAAATCTGTGAAAAACACGCTACAAATATAGCGTATATAAAGGAATAAAACAAATTTTATCGATATAAAAAGTAGAATTTAACATTAAAAGCGCACACATGAAGAAAACGAGGAAAGAAATATCGTTATTTATCAATTCAAGTTCAAATTATAATAAGAAACTTAATTGCAAATATCATATCAAATACCTAAATTTGCATTGTTATTTATTCTTTTAATCATTAAACAATTTTATTATGAACAAAACTTTACGCTTAATTCTCACTATTGCTTTCACGGCAATCTGTTCTTTTTCATTTGCACAGAAGCAAGTAGTTATCAGTCCTGAGGAACTACAAGGTCCGACAGCTGGCAAAGACATCAGTATTAATAAAGATGGAATAACTATAACGATATCATACGGAGCAATGAATAACAAGTTTTCATACCGCCTCTATCAGAAAGCTACAATGACTATCACATCTGCCAATTATAATATGACAAATATCATCATCGAATGTGATACACACGAAAGTGGGGGAAAGAGATATCTTGCCGATGGGTTTGCTGATAATATGGAAGGAGTCACTGTTTCTAGTGATAAAGTTACCGTTACATGGACTGGTGATGCAAAAACAACTTCTTTCACTGCAGCAAAGAAACAAGTACGCATTAAAAAGTTCACCATAACTTTAAAGGATACACCTAATGATATCACAGGAATAAATGTAGAGTCTAATAATAACGCACAACTAATGTATAACCTTTCAGGGCAGCGTGTAGACAAAAACTACAAAGGAGTCGTTATTCAGAATGGTAAAAAATTTATCAACAAATAAGACTGTCTATACATAAAGTTCTAACAAATTAAATTTCAGAAGAGCCTTTTCTCCAACAAAGAAAAGGCTCTTCTCATGTAAAGCAAGGTACTATGTCACATCAAAGAGAGCCTTCTTTCAATATTTAATAAACAGCTTAATCGAAATTAATAGGTATTAATGTAAAAAATGATAGGTACAGATGAATCTTTCCGTACCTATCATTTATTTTAGTAAACCATTATAACTTATAACGGATAAGTAATATTTTACTTACTTAATTGCAGTTTTTGCTTTCTTTGAAGTGGCCTTCTTTGTCGAGGTCTTTTTGGTAGAAGTCTTCTTAGCAAGCTCTGCTCTCAACTCTTCTTCCTGTATCTCTAACTTTTGAACCTTAGCCTGAAGATGAGAGATCTCCTTTGTTTTAATATCAATCTCTTCACCTTGATTACGGATAGTTGTAAGTAAGCCATTCAACTCTTCATTATCAATTTCTGCAGGATAGAGGCTATTAACACGACTAATGAAATCACCAAGAATGTTCATATAATTAGTAAAGGCATCAAAAGGACTCGCATATATCCCTCGATCCATTCCAACACGTGAAGGCTTGGTTGACATGAATCGGAAGTTATCACTAGCTTGCAAATAATCCCAATCTTGATTTATCTTAGGGTCATTGGCAATACGGACACGATCAGCAATACCATAAAGTTTATTGAAGGCTTCACGTTGCATTGCGTTTCCTAACCATGTACTAACATCACGTTCTTCATCCATCCAACTTAACGTATCTGGTACAGAGAGACTATCAACACTCTTCAGCTTCATACAAATCTCCGTTGGAGTTGAAAATGTTATGCCACGCTGTTTAGCACACGCAGGCAATGCCTTGAGGAATTCTAAGATATTACTTGATAATGGCTGTTCTATTCCCAAAGCCGAGAGATTCATAAAGATACCAATTACCTGTTCTTCGTTAGGTAGCGCCGCAATCTCATCCATATAAGTATCAGCAAACAAAGGATAGCCTTCCCAGTCAGAATTATTAAAGCGAAGAGAGATATCATCACTCAATTTGACATCACGCAATAGTAGTTTTAGATTAGGATCTAATGCACAATTATATACATAATGTGGACTCTTCCAGCCTAAAACATGTTTTGCTCCTTCAGTCAACATCGCCTTAAAACCCATTTGCGAAGCAAGTAAACCAATTTCGTCACTATAGATAAGCGAAGAGTTACGAAGAACCTTTGGTGTTTGACCAAAGTATTCCTTTATCTTATGTGCTTGACGCTTTACTTCAGACTTAAAACTTTCCTCATTAGCCAATGAGGCAAGACCATGCGAATAAGGTTCTGCCAAGAACTCTACACAACCAGTATTATTTAATTCTTGCAATTTCTCAAGAACTTGTGGGGCGTGCATTTCAAGTTCCTCTATTCCTACTCCTGATAATGAGAAAGCCACCTTGAAAGCTTTTCCATGTTCATGAACCATTTGTAACATAGCCTCCAATGCTGGCATATAACTCTTCTCAGCTATATCTGTTATCGAACGTTCATTCTCAAAGCTATCATAATAATAATGGTCAGTCCCAATATCAAAAAAACGATAACGCTTTAAGTGAATGACCTGATGTATCTCGAAATATAAACAAATTGTCTTCATTGCTAATTATTTTGGTTTTTAAAGATTATGGTTTTTTATTTTGCTTTTATTGCCAACCTAATGTGCGGAGATAGAGTTCACGAATCCATGCACCAACTTTCTCCCACGTAATCTGATCAACTTCTTTCTTCCCTTCTACAGATAAGTAATCAAAGAGACTCTCATTATGACAAATAGAATAGATGGCATCGGCCATTGCATTAATATCCCAATAATCAACCTTTATACAATTATCGAGAATCTCAGCACATCCACTTTGTTTTGATATAATCGTTGGTGTTCCGCACTGCATAGCCTCTAAAGGAGAAATTCCGAAAGGTTCGCTGACTGATGGCATAACATAAACATCTGAGGCTTTTAAGCACTCATAGACTTGTTTGCCACGCATAAAACCAGGGAAATGGAATCTATCAGCAATTCCACGTTCTGCCACTAAAGTTATCATTTGCTCCATCATATCCCCCGAGCCTGCCATACAAACGGACATTGCGCGTACGATGGAGAACCATATTAGCAGCCTCAACAAAGTATTCTGGTCCTTTCTGCATCGTTATTCGACCGAGGAAAGTAACAACCTTCTCCTTACCTTTATGGTCTGGGCGTGGTATTTCTGTAATCTCCTTATCTAATGGATAAACAGCATTGTGTACTGTAAATACCTTTCGGGGATCTTGATGATACTGATTAATGACTGTCTGGCGTGTCAATTCAGATACACACATGATACAATCCGCATTATCCATACCATCTTTCTCTATACCATACACGATAGGATTTACTTTACCACGCGAACGGTCGAAATCAGTTGCATGTACATGAATACACAAGGGCTTACCACTAACACGTTTCGCATGTATACCAGCAGGATAAGTCAGCCAATCGTGTGCATGAATAATATCGAAATCGTATGTACGTGCAACAACACCTGCTATAATCGAATAATTATTAATCTCCTCGTGCAAATTTGAAGGATAACCACCGGCAAAGTCCATTGCACCAAGCTCGTTAACATGCATATAATTGAAATCGGCATAGATATGCTCACGTAACTTGAAATAAAGTTCTGGAGTCATGACATTGCCTAATCTATTCTTCACATAATCATAACTGAGCTCACGATAAGCAATAGGAACACGATTCATTGCTACAATTTCAGCATAGTTATGGTCTTCATCACCGAAAGGATGAGGCAAACAAAGAATTGTCTCAATATCACCTTGCGCATGGAGTCCCTCAGAAATACCAAAATTAGCAGTTGCAAGACCACCATATACATGAGGAGGATACTCCCATCCAAACATTAAAACTTTCATACTTGTTCTGCCTTTTAATATTTATACTTCTCTAGCAACTCTAATGTACGCAGAACTTCGGCTACATTCATAGCAAAAGAGATTGCACCACGACCACTGAATGGAGGATTGCCATCGAATAGTTCTGGTAATGTACTTAGACAATGATAGAACATTTCATCTTCATAACCAACTAACTGTCGCTCAACAAAGCTTAATCTAGTTTGCTTATAGAGCTTTAAACAAGCCTCAAGATAGAAACCTTCTAGCCATGGCCAAGCTGTTCCCTGATGATATGCCTGATCACGTTGCGCTTGTGGTCCAGTATACATTGGATTATAACCACCACTCTTTGGGGAAAGCGAACGGAGTCCCTTTGGAGTTAACAATTCACGTGTACAAATATCTAATACACCTCGCTTTTGTTTCTGATCAAGTGGAGAATAATCAAGAGCTACGGCGAAAACCATATTAGGGCGAACGCTCCAATCTATCATCTTACCATCAACAAAGTCGTAAAGATAACCATACTCATTTAAGAAGGTATCAATGAAGGAGGCTTTACACTTATCTGCTAATGTGTCCAGTTTCTCCGCATATTCTTCATTACCTGATTCCCGCTCTATTGTTGCTACAAAGCGTAACGCATTATACCAAAGGGCATTGAACTCAACAATATATCCAGAACGAGGAACAACAGGCTGACCATTATTCATAGAGTTCATCCATGTAATAGCCTCTCCCTTAGCGTCTGCATAGAGTAAGCCGTTCTCATCTAGAACAAGATTCGGATGTTTGTCTGTGGCAAGATAATCTATAATGTCATGCAAGAAAGTTCCATAAAGTTCTTTACAACGAGCTTTACCAGCCTTCTTTGCATATTGTTGTATTGCCCAAACACACCAAAGAGGGACATCCGGTTTTTCCATCTCATAGATGTCTACACTAACAGGTTTGTCATTCATAAACTCGCGTAAACCTTTCTCTGCAGTCTGCATAACAAGTTCAAAGTAGTCCTGTTCTTCTATGCTCAATGTTAATCCTGGCAATGAGATAAATTGATCACGAGCACGGCATTTAAACCATGGATAACCAGCAAGGATATAGCGTTCATCATTCTTTGTACGATTATGAAATTGATGAGCTGCATTAACAAGACAATGGAAGAAATTGTCTCTCGGACTTCTTGTCTCAACTTCTTTATCAAATAAATCTTGTAAAGTTGACGTGTCACACTCTGCCGTTGACGCCGCAAAAACGATACTTTCCCCTTTACTAATATTCATCTCAAAGTAGCCTGGAACATATAAATCTTCATTAGAATCATAGCCTCGTTCCTGCTCTTTTGGGTATTCTAAGCCACGATACCAATAAGGTTCAAAATGGAACTCATTACTCTTTGAAAATTGCATAAATAGCAAGGGGTAACCAGCATACATACAAGTGCTAATACCATTATCTACTTGTTCATAAGAGCGATTTACAGCCGAATTCTCGTGAGTAAACTGTCGAACACTACGAAAAGCTAGAAATGGGCGGAATTGTAAAGTAGTTTGAGAATGAGCTTCTAATAATGTATAACGAATTAAGATGCGGTCCTCATAGTGTTGGAAACTACTTCTTTCTTTAACAATACACCGCCAACACGATAAATCGTGGTCGGAACAATATCACAATCAAACTCTCGAATATACTTGTGTCCTTGCGGACTAAAATTCCCTCCTTGATACTTATGCAATCCTAAATTGAAAGCAGCACCATGCTGAATAACCGTTGGATCAAGCGAACTCAGCAGTACATGATTCTCATCATCCAGTTCAGGGACAGGGACAACAAGTAATCCATGGTACTTGCGCGTGTTACAATCAACGATTGTGGAACAAGAATAGGCACCAGAGCGATTGGTTCGTAATAACTCTCTAGGAAGCGAGTCCTGAAGATTTGCCATGAGGGCTTTTTCAAATTTTAAGTAGCTCATGTCTGTTAAGGTTTACTATTTGGTTTTTATATCATTCGGGTAGAATCCTTTACTGATTTTACCATTTGGCACTCCAAAGATACAAATATTTTTCATAACAGCATTAAAAGTAAGATATTATTTTCAAGGTCAGATTTATCTTATGACTTGTTGTACGAAAAAATTTTAAATTCCTTTGCCTTAAAAGCTCTTATAAACAATAGGAAAAACTTAGGAGCTTTTTAGGAAAAGCTTAGGAGCTTTTTGGAGAAAGCTTAAGAGCTTTTTAAAGAAAGCTTAGGAGCTTTTTGGAGAAAGCTTAAGAGCTTTTTGGAGAAAGCTTAAGAGCTTTTTAAAGAAAGCTTAGGAGCTTTTTGGAGAAAGCTTAAGAGCTTTTTGGAGAAAGCTTAAGAGCTTTTTAAAGAAAGCTTAGGAGCTTTTTGGAGAAAGCTTAGGAGTTTTTGGGGAAGTAATTAGGATCTACCTATAATTTGCATAAAAGGAAAAAGAATTTCCTTCTATAAAAAGCAAGAAAATAGATAGAACCTATATAATATATAAGGTGTATTAACTCGGTATGATAAAGTTAATAACTTCCTTCTCCACACTAATTCTAAATGTACCAACAGGCGTACCATTCAAGAGTCTTCCATCAACACTGACTGGTGTATGCGGGGCTATCTGTGCGCTCAATTCCTGTGTTCTATAAGGTAATACACTACGATGATTCAATATCTTGTCCCGTAATAAAAGATACATACCCTCCATTGCTTGTAACATCTTTGGCTGAGAAACGATTGAAACATCTAGCAAACCATTATAAGGAACAGCATTTGGCGTCTGTCCATAGCCTTGAGCATTACCAACACAAACAGTCATCAGACGCTGTTTGATAGTATCTGTATTAATCTTCAATGACATCAAATAATCCATACGCTGAAACAAAAGTAGGAAGAATGAGAGGATAAACGAGATTGTGCGAGAAATAAAGAGGTGACGCATACGACGACGCATACTCATGATATTTGCTACCATACCTATGTTCACACAATTAAGGAAATATCTACGACAACGTTCTTTCTTTTTGTTTTCATAGTGAATGCATCCAATATCTACTCGTCTTACACGCTTCTGCTTGAGCCAAGCAATCGTCTGTTCTAAGCGTGACTCGTCGAAACCCCAGAAGTGTGCAAAGTCATTTAACACGCCATTCGGGATAACACCCAACGTAATACGCTCACGCTCTTCTGGTTCTAAGAGCATGAGATAGTTGACCGCATCATTTAATGCAGAGTCACCGCCATAGATGATAATAGTTTTATAACCATTACTAATCAGCATACGCACGAGTCTATCCACACTACGTGGATTTTCACTTTGCACCATATCATACTGTATGTTGTGTGCTTGCAGACAACGTTCTGCCTGCTCCCAACGCTTTACAGGATTAGTAAACAATCGACCTTTTGGACAATAAATAATGCCCCATCTTCCTTCCTCTACCATAATTTCAATATTTCTTCTACTTTATCTTCCATCTTCCGCGCAGCATTTACCCAATGAATCGTAAAGCCCCGACGCTCCATACCACGAAACCACGTCATCTGCCGCTTAGCAAATTGATGAATAGCAATCTCTAACTGTTGGAACATTTCAGCATAAGACAATTTTCCTATAAGATATTCCGTCACAAATTTATATTCCAAGCCATAATAGATAAGATCTTCTGCTGGGATGCCACGCTTCAATAATCCATCTATCTCATCAACCATCCCCCCCTCAAGGCGTGTTTTCAAACGATGAGTAATCTTTTCTCTTCGCGCTTCTCGTTCAATATCCACTCCTATTATTAATGAATCAATCGGCGGACACTGGCGTTCTTCTGTCGGCTTTGTGAGGTTATAGGTTTCTATCTCTATCGCACGAATAGCACGTTGGCATGAATCAACATCAGTCTTATTGTGCATAACAGAATGATTCCTTTCCTTCAAATCAGCTAATAGGTGAGTTAGTTCTTCAAGGCTCTTTCCTTCCAACTCTGCTCGTAGTTCTGGATTCTGAGGTACGGGCGAGAGGCTATAACCTTTCAATACGGCTTCTATATAGAGACCTGTACCACCACAGAGGATAGGCAATGCTCCTCTACTTCGTATATCCTCATAACAATCAAGGAAATCTTGTTGATAGCGGAAAAGATTATACTTCGTACCAGGCTCACAAATATCTATCAAATGATAAGGTATGACATGACCATCAACCACGTAATCAGCCAAATCCTTACCCGTACCAATATCCATGCCACGATACACCTGGCGACTATCAGCACTGATAATTTCAGCATTGAGGCGAGCTGCTAAATGCGTTGCAAGATCTGTCTTGCCCGAAGCCGTAGGACCTAATATTGTTATCATACGCCTTACTGGACTATCTTTCGAAACCATTAATTCACTTGCTTGTTCATGATTCATGTCACAAAGATAACAAAAAAATCCCTGCCAGCAAGCTGACAGGGACTAATATTTTATCCGTCAATAACTCTCTACGCAAGAGAGAACTGCAGATGACCTTTCGGTTGGTATTACTTCAACTCTGCGAAGTACTTGATTGTACGAACCATCTGAGAAGTGTAAGAGTTCTCATTGTCGTACCAAGAAACAACCTGTACCTGATAAGTATCATCGTCGATCTTGCTTACCATAGTCTGAGTTGCATCGAACAAAGAACCGAAACGCATACCGATGATATCAGAAGATACGATCTGATCCTCGTTGTAACCGAAGCTCTCTGTTGCAGCAGCCTTCATTGCAGCGTTGATTCCCTCAACAGTTACATCCTTACCCTTAACAACAGCAACAAGGATAGTTGTTGAACCTGTTGGAGTTGGAACGCGCTGTGCAGAACCAATCAACTTACCATTCAACTCTGGGATAACAAGACCGATAGCCTTAGCTGCACCAGTTGAGTTAGGAACGATGTTGCAAGCACCTGCACGTGAACGACGGAGGTCGCCCTTACGCTGTGGACCATCAAGAATCATCTGATCACCAGTGTAAGCGTGGATTGTTGACATGATACCTGACTGGATTGGAGCGTATGCATTCAAAGCAGCTGCCATTGGAGCCAAGCAGTTAGTTGTACAAGAAGCTGCAGAAATAACAGTATCAGCTGCAGTCAAAGTCTTGTGGTTTGTATTGAAAACGATTGTAGGAAGATCGTTACCTGCAGGAGCAGAGATAACTACCTTCTTAGCACCAGCCTTCAAGTGAGCAGAAGCCTTCTCCTTAGATGTGTAGAAACCTGTACACTCGAGTACAACGTCTACCTTATTAGCAGCCCATGGGCAGTTTGCAGCGTCCTTCTCAGCAGAAATCTTAATCTCCTTACCATCAACGATAATTGAGTCCTCAGTAGCCTCTACAGTGTGCTTACCCTCGCCGAACTTGCCAGCGAAACCACCCTGAGCGGTATCATACTTCAACAGATGAGCAAGCATCTTAGGACTTGTCAAGTCGTTGATTGCAACAACCTCATAACCTTCAGCCTCAAACATCTGACGGAATGCGAGACGACCAATACGGCCAAAGCCGTTAATAGCTACATTTACCATTTTTACTTTAATTTATTTATAAAAGTTTATAAAACTAGTTGTCTTTTTACCTCCTAATGAACATTATTCTATGTTACGATTGCAAAGATACAATATTTTTTTTATTTTTGCAGTCGCTTTGCGTTTAAATATTATAAAAAATGGTTCGTTTCAGTTGCATGATAGAATCAACGATAACACTATAATCCATGTTTGTAATATCTATGTAGCAAAGCACATAAAAAGAACATATAATCAATAAAAGAACAAATTAATAACATTTAGAATCATGGGTAAATTCATTCAAGAGTTTAAAGATTTTGCAGTTAAGGGTAACGCAGTTGACATGGCTGTCGGTGTAATCATTGGTGGCGCATTCGGCAAGATTGTTTCGTCTATCGTTGATGACATCATCATGCCTCCTATTGGCTGGTTGATTGGTGGTGTAAAGTTCACAGATCTAAAGTACACACTCCCAGCAGTTCAACTTCCAGGAATAGAGAAGATGGAAGCTGCTACCATCAATTATGGTAACTTCTTACAGACAACACTAGATTTCATCATCATTGCATTCTGTGTATTCCTTCTAGTAAAGGGTATCAACAAACTTTCAAAGAAGAAGGCGGAAGAACCTGCAGCACCAGCTCCTGATCCAGAACCAACAGCAGAAGAGAAGCTCCTTACAGAAATTCGAGACTTACTTAAGAAAAAGTAATAGTAATCATATAAATGAGAAGTCCGAGTCTATGACAGACTCGGACTTTTTATTTATAAAGATTTACTTTATCATTCCTATTCCTAAAAGGGAGACTCTTCTTCTTTCAGAGAGAGTCTTTGCTATCCTCGAGAATAGCCTTTGCTAAATTATAAACAATACTTCCTTCAAATTATGATTATAACTAAGTGGAAATCAGCTAAGATACTTTTCTATAATTCAAAAGAGCACTCCCCATTTAGCAAGAGTCTTTATTCCCATTCAATGGTCGAAGGTGGTTTTGATGAGATATCGTAACATACACGATTAACTCCCTTCACCTTGCGAATAATCTCATTAGAGACATCTGCCATAAAGTCGTATGGAAGATGTGCCCAGTCAGCTGTCATTGCATCCATAGAAGTAACAGCACGCAAAGCAACTGGATGCTCATAGGTGCGCTCATCGCCCATCACTCCTACCGAACGGATCGTAGAAAGCAACACAGTTCCAGCCTGCCAAACATGATCATAAAGACTCGAACCATCTGGCAATGTATAATCGTGCATCTTCTCAATATAGATATCATCCGCATCTTGAAGAATACGGACTTTCTCACGAGTAATATCACCTAAAATACGAACAGCTAGTCCAGGACCAGGGAACGGATGACGCTTAATGAGACGTTCTGGCATTCCCATCTCATGCCCTACACGACGCACTTCATCTTTAAACAACCAACGAAGTGGTTCACAGAGCTGCAAGTGCATCTCCTTTGGCAATCCGCCAACATTATGGTGACTCTTAATAACCATACCCGTTATGCTCAAGCTCTCTATGCGATCAGGATAGATTGTTCCTTGTGCGAGCCATTTAGCATCAGTAATCTTCTTTGCCTCTGCATTGAATACCTCAACAAAGTCACGACCTATTATCTTGCGTTTCTCCTCTGGGTCACTTACCCCCTCAAGATCTTTAAAGAACTTTTCAGAAGCATCCACACCGATAACATTCAATCCAAGTCCCTTATAAGCATCCATCACCTTTTGGAACTCATTCTTACGCAACATACCATGATCAACGAAGATACAAGTAAGATTCTTGCCAATGGCTTTATTCAATAAGGTAGCACAAACAGATGAATCTACACCACCAGAAAGTCCAAGAATAACACGATCATTACCAACTTGCTCTCGAATCTCTTGCACTGCGCTCTCTACGAATGAGGCTGCACTCCACTCCTGTTTACTACCGCAGATATCTACAACAAAGTTCTTCAGGAGCTGCTTTCCTTGTAATGAGTGATAAACTTCAGGATGGAACTGAACAGCCCATACTGGTTGTGTCTTTGAAGCAAAGGCTGCATACTTAACATCTCCTGTAGAAGCAATGACCTCATAATCTGAAGGAATAGCCGTAATGGTGTCACCATGGCTCATCCATACTTGAGAGCCCTTTTCAAAATCTGCGAAGAGGCGGTTATCAAGATTGATTGTCTCTAGATTCGCACGACCATACTCACGTGTTCCTGTCTGTTCCACCTTACCTCCATTAGAATAAGAGATGAATTGTGCGCCATAGCAGATACCCAATACAGGCACCTTTCCAATGAATTGGCTAAGATCAACCTTAAAGGCTTCTGTATCATGTACCGAATAAGGCGAACCAGAAAGGATTACACCTATCACGGACGGATCATCTTTTGGGAACTTGTTGTAAGGTAGGATTTCGCAGAAGGTATCCAACTCGCGTACACGTCGACCTATCAACTGTGTTGTCTGCGAACCGAAATCCAAATGATTATCTTCTGTTGCATGTTAGTGATGATATGTTTTAAAAAGTATCATTGCTCCACTTTGGGGCTTTGATAACCTAAATTTACAATAAAGTCTTCTGCTGCTTGCAGTGTATCGAGCTTACCTACATCAAGAAGTTGCAGATCGCTCTTCAATTCTCCATAGATATTCAACTTGTCACAATTACGAAGATAGAAGTCCATTATGGGGAACTTATCCTCATCAACAGCCTCAACCGCCTGTATAGCAGTGGGAGCTAAGACATGAATACCCGAGAAAGCATAGAGATAATGACCATGCTGATGATAAGAAGTAGTATCATCGGTTGGTTGCACAAAATGTAATTGTCGCACATCCTCATACGGCGATTTCACTTCTCCTGTAGCAACATTCGTCCAACCAACAAGGCGCATATCTGAATTAAAGACAAGATAACGCTGCGTAATACGACGGCTTACCAACAGAAGAGCATCCGTTTTACTATCTACGGCATGCTGATAGAAAGCCTTCAAATCAACATTACTCAGAATGTCTACATTATGAATGAGTACAGGCAGGCTATCATCAAAAAGCGAAGCAGCTCGCTTGATACCACCACCGGTATCAAGGAGCTGCTTTGTTTCGTCAGACACAAGAATATCCACCCCATAATCGTGCATATTCAGATAGTCAATAATCTGATTAGCGAAGTGATGGACATTAACAACCATACGCTTGCATCCTGCGTCTATCAATCGATTTATTACATGTTCAAGCAGCGGCGCACCCCCTACCCTTACTAACGCCTTTGGCATTGTGTCAGTAAGCGGTTTCAAACGAGTGCCGAGACCGGCTGCAAATCATTGATTGCATTAGCTTTTCTTTTATATTTGCAAAATTACGGCTTTTATTTCAGTTGACAAAGGAATAACAAGCCTAATCTTCTCCCGTTGCTCTTATTGCTTCTTGTCTATTCTATAATAATAAAGGTGGGAGGAGTTAGGCTGAAGCCTTCTTACTTTGCTGACAATACTTGCTCAATACCCTGTTCTCTATGCATTATCCGCACCTCAATTCCATATTTCTTATTGAGATGTTCGGCAAGATGTTGCGCACTATAGACGGAACGATGCTGCCCACCTGTACAGCCAAAACTGAACATTAGATCCGTAAAACCACGTTGCATATAACGTTCTACATGATGATCAGCCAACTGATAAACGGGTTTCAAGAACTCAAGTATCTCACCATCATCCTCTAAGAAACGAATAACAGGTTCGTCCAAACCAGTGATCTTCTTATAGGGTTCATACCGACCAGGATTATGCGTGCTCCGACAATCGAATACATAACCGCCCCCATTACCAGTTGTATCCTCGGGAATACCCTTCTTAAACGAGAAACTAAACACCCGAACTACCAATGGACCTTTCCCATCATATTTAGAGAATGTAGCAGGACCATCCAAAGGATTCGCCTGATAGACATCCTTCTCTGCCGTTTTAAATCCATCGGTTCTATTCGCCGCTGGCTTCTCAATGTGCGCAAATTGTGGTAATTGTGTGAGTCGTTTCAGCATATCAAGCATATAAGGATAAGGGAAAACCTCTTCTCCTAATGCCAATATGTCACGCAAATTCTGTATTGCTGGAGGAATAGAATCAATAAAATGCTTCTTACGCTCGAAGTAACCACGGAATCCATAAGCCCCAAGCACCTGCAACGTTCGGAACAAAACGAAGAGAGAAAGGCGATTGACAAAGTGACGTTTTGAGGGTACTTCAGTATAATTCTTCAAACTTTGATAGTATTCAAACACAAGTTCACGACGCAACTTGAAGGAATACTTCGCACTTGCTTGCCACAAGAACGATGCTAAATCGTAATAAAATGGCCCCTTACGCCCTCCTTGGAAGTCGATAAAATAAGGATTACCAGCAGTATCTAACATAACATTCCGAGCCTGAAAGTCACGATAAAGGAACGAATCCATCTTTTCGGACGTTAGGTCTTTGGCAAACATTCGGAAGTTCGCCTCAAGTTTCAACTCATGGAAATCAAGCTCCGTCGCTTTGAGAAAGCAGTATTTAAAGTAATTCAAATCGAAAAGAACGCTCTCTTGATCGAATTCTGGCTGTGGATAACACTGACTAAAATCTAGCCCGCGCGCACCACGAAGCTGTATATTAGGCAACTCACGGATAGTCCTTCGAAGCAATTCCTGCTCTGCAAGATTGTATCGCCCACCTGCTTCACGCCCGCCTCGTATAGCATCGAAAAGAGAAACAGTGCCTAAATCCGACTGTAAATAACAGGTTTCGTCAGCCGTAACTGCCAACACATGAGGCACAGGCAACTGACGTTTCTCAAAATGTTTCGCCAGATAAACAAAAGCATGATTCTCATCACGACTCGTACCAATAACACCTATCACTGCCGAGCCCGCATCATCCGTCAATCGATAATACTCGCGATTACTACCAGCACCAGCAAGTTTCTCCACATTGACTGCTTCTGCACCCTTCCACGTCCTATACAATTCCAATAATTCCTTCATGCTTCTTATTGATTGCTTATCCAATCATCCTATAAAGTTACGGCAACGAATCATATCTCATCAGCTAAAACTAATCTTCTAGCTTCTTTTTTATCTCTTCCGCCTGCCTCTCGCCCTTCTTTTTATTATCATATTGACGCAAAAGACCATCTATGAGCAAAAGAAGAACAAGGATGCCGCTTGTAATCCACAACGACCTCGTTATATAATATAAGCATCCAATAACGATGAAGAGTACTATAAATTCTTTCCAGTTGACTAATCTTTTCATGCCACAAAGTTAAGCAAAAGATTAGATATAGGACGTGAAAGTAGGAAGTTTTTAGTCTTTTTCAAATCCATTCCTAATATGTTAATACCAACACAAATACTTGTTGCAAATCAAATCAATCCATTCCTACATCTTATTAGAACTAAGAAACAAAACAGAATCAGCCCTCTCACATAGCAGAAAGATAGAACTTTCTACACAAAAAAAACTTACATTTAATTCTTTCTATCTATCTTTTTCTAGAACGCAACAGAGCTTTAAAAGGAAACGAAATGAGCTTTTTCTAGAAACATATATAGGTTTTTAGTAAAACTAACCTCCATTTTTAGCAAAACCGACCTCCGTTTTGACTGAATCGTACCTCCGTTTTGAGTAAAAAGTACTATCGTTTTGGGCAAAAAGTACTATCATTTTAGGTAAAAACTAGCCCATTTCCCTATATTTCGACGATTCCATTCAGTCAACAAAATGCTTCATTCCTTACAACCTACTAGTAATCAATCCATTACAAGTCTAACCATTTCCTTCTCTCTATTTCTCGTATTTCCGAGCAAACACCAATGCTTTTCAGAAAAACGCAAATACAAACCATCAAATTTGCTATATTTTATTACAAAATAAATCCTATTGATAAATTCAAAATGAAGAATGGTAAAGGCTTTTTATACTATAAGAAGGACACAAAAGTCAGCTATTTTCAAATAGAATCAAATAAAAAAAGGAAGATACTCTCAGAGCATCTTCCCTTTTTGATTGTATGATTTAATCTGAAATTACATCATTCCGCCCATGCCTGGTGCTGCTGGCATTGCAGGAGTTTCCTCTGCCTTGTCAACAATGAGGCATTCGGTTGTCAAGAACATTCCAGCGATTGAAGCTGCATTCTCCAATGCTACACGAGAAACCTTAGCAGGATCGATAACACCTGCAGCACGCAAATCCTCGTAAACATCCTTGCGAGCATTGTAACCATAGTCACCCTTGCCCTGACGAACATTGTCAACTACAACGGCACCTTCGCCACCTGCATTCGCAATGATCTGACGTAAAGGCTCCTCAATAGCACGGCAAACAATGTTTATACCAGTCTGCTCGTCCTGATTATCGCCCTTGAGATCCTTCAATGCCTCTTGAGCTCGGATGTAAGTGGTACCGCCACCAACAACAACGCCCTCTTCCATTGCGGCACGAGTAGCACAAAGAGCATCGTCAACACGATCCTTCTTCTCCTTCATCTCTACCTCGGAATTAGCACCTACATAGAGAACAGCTACGCCACCAGCCATCTTTGCCAGACGTTCCTGCAACTTCTCCTTGTCATAAGAGCTTGTTGAAGCAGCAATCTCATTTTTGATTTGTGCCACACGCTCCTTGATTGCATCCTTATCGCCAGCACCATCAACGATGGTTGTATTGTCCTTTGATACATTAACCTTCTTAGCTGTACCCAACATCTCGAGTGTAGCCTTATCCAATGATAGACCCTTCTCCTCGCTAATAACAACGCCACCAGTCAATGTAGCTATATCTTCTAGCATTGCCTTACGACGATCGCCAAAGCCTGGAGCCTTCACTGCACAAATCTTCAAGCCTGCACGTAGCGGTTTACAACCAATGTTGTCAATGCTTCAGAATCAACATCCTCTGCAATAACCAACAATGGACGACCACTCTCAGCAGCTGGCTGGAGAATTGGCAAGAAATCCTTCACATTTGAAATCTTCTTGTCATAGAGAAGGATGTATGGATTCTCCATTACACACTCCATCTTATCAGTGTCGGTAACGAAGTAACCTGATAAATAACCACGATCAAATTGCATACCCTCTACTACGCCAATGCTTGTCTCACGGGTCTTGCTCTCCTCAATCGTGATAACTCCATCCTTAGAAACCTTACGCATTGCATCAGCCAACAGCTTACCAATCTCAGGATCATTATTAGCACTAACAGTTGCAACCTGCTCAATCTTGTCATAGTTATCGCCGACAACCTCAGCTGATTCCTTGATATGCTCAACAACCTTTGCTACAGCCTTGTCAATACCACGCTTGAGATCCATAGGATTAGCACCAGCCGCAACATTCTTCAAGCCTTCTGTTACGATAGCCTGTGTTAGGATTGTGGCTGTTGTGGTACCATCACCAGCATCATCACCAGTCTTACTAGCTACACTCTTTACTAATTGTGCACCAGCATTCTCGAAGTTGTCTTCAAGTTCCACCTCCTTAGCAACGGTTACACCATCCTTTGTTATCTGTGGAGCACCGAACTTCTTACCGATAACAACATTACGACCTTTAGGACCTAGCGTTACCTTTACTGCGTTTGCTAACTGATCAACGCCACTCTTCAAGAGTTCACGTGCATCTGTATTGAATTTTATCTCTTTTGCCATTTTACTTTTACTTTGATTTTTTGAACTTTAATATTGAGGTTTGATATCTAAACTTTGAACTTTAATGTTTAATTTCTGAACTTTAGATTAGATGTTCAAAGCATCCTTTATATCCTTCTCTCCCCTCCTTTCGGAGGGGTTAGGGGGAGGCATCCCTCCCTTCGTTGGGATTGGAAGAGGTTTTTTATTCTACAACAGCGAGAACATCGCTCTGACGCATCATCAGATACTTCTCACCTTCATTCTCTAATTCCGTACCAGCGTACTTTCCATAGAGAACCTCATCACCAACTTTGAGAATCATCTCCTCATCCTTTGTGCCATTACCAACTGCAACAACCTTGCCACGCTGTGGTTTCTCTTTAGCTGTATCAGGAATAATAATACCACCTACTTTCTCCTCTGCTTGTGCAGGAAGAATCAATACTCTGTCTGATAAAGGTTTAATTGTCATAATCTCTTTATATTTTTAGATTTTAATCTTTTGTTTATCTACTAAACGAGTAGTTCCGCTTTGCTTTATACGAAAACCATGCCAAAGAAACAGACATATAAACATCCAAAACAATATCTGACATCCTGTCAGCATACACATACGACATTAAGAATTTATAAAAGAACCCTTATCAATTTCTATTGAGCCATAACATAAATGTAGTATCTTTGCAACAAAAACAAATTTATACAAGTATGACAGAAAGCATAAGCCCAACAGTGAAAATGATTATTGACAAACTCCAAGCGTTATCAAATGCTGAAAAGAGAGAAGTATTCCCACGCTTCTTCAAAACAGGAAAAGGAGAATACGGTGAGGGCGATCTCTTTTTAGGTGTCACAGTTCCCAACATCCGCACTATAGCCAAACAACATAAAGATATATCCTTGGATGTAATAAGAGAACTAATGCTGTCAAAATGGCATGAGGTAAGACTCTGCGCACTGCTAATCATGGTAGAGAAAAGCAAGAAAGGATGAAACACTTCGCAAACAGCTCTTTGACCTCTACCTCGCCATGACCGAAAGAATTAATAATTGGGACTTAGTCGACCTCTCCTGTCGTTTTATCGTTGGAGAATATCTACTTGACAAATCGCACGAACGCCTCTATCAATTAGCACAAAGCCAACTTCTATGGGACAACCGAATCGCCATCGTTTCCACCTATGCCTTTATCCGCAAGGGTCAACTGGAGGACACATACGCACTAAGTGACCTTATGATGCACCATCCACACGACCTCATGCGCAAGGCGATTGGCTGGATGCTTCGTGAAGCTGGCAAACGGAATCCCGAGCGACTCTATACGTATATCATGGAACGTCGCGCGGATATGCCACGCACCATGTTACGTTATGCCATTGAGAAATTTAGTCCGAAAGAACGTGCTATACTTATGAAGCGAGTATAAGCACAAAAAGATTTGAAACGATTTGCATGATTCCCCAGACATAATCCGACCAAAAAAGTGCCTAACGGCAGAAATAGAACAAATCGTTTCAAATCAAACAAATAAGATTCTTACGAACTATATCCCGTTAGGCACTCCCCGCCCTCGGCTTGAAGAGGTTTTCCGTAGCACATTTTCTAACTAGCCCCCGTAGGCACATCCACTCCGGAGGAGGGGATTGAGGAGGCTTTTACCCTGCTGTCGGTCCACTTTCTTCCTCTTTCTTTTTCTTCTCCTCTTTCTCCTCCTTTTCTTCCTTCTTCTTTCTCGGCAACTCATACAAGTTGTCGCGTAATCCATTTTTCAGTTCCACACCCGGCGTAAATGTTACTCGAGGTTTGATGGTTTCAACCTTAAAACTCTTCTCGTCCAACGCACCAGTACTAGATAAGGTTAATCGCATTGTGCCAAACTCGCCCAACTGTACGCTAAAGCCATCGCGCAAGTAACTAGGCAAACACTCCATAAAGTTAGTAAGCACGTTATCAATATCACCACGTGTCAACGACGAACGACCCGCAATATCTCTCGCAATGTCACGCAAAGTCTTCTTACCAACATTCACTGGGTTTGCATACAACTTACCTGCGTCTTCCTTTGCGCCCGGTCTCTTTCTTTTTACTAATTTAATTTTCATGATTTATTTTATTTTTAGTTATAATTAATGTGCTGCACTTTGCAGCATCTTCATTTCTTATTGTTTTAAAACCGATGGAAATAAACGCCCATCAGTCCGAATCTTCAGCCCAAACAGCCTCCAATTTCAAAGGCATTACGACAGCGTTCAATTTCCATCAGCTTTGCGATAAATTTCCAACACGTTCCCCATAAATTTCTAACCTGTTCCCCATAAATTTCTAACACGTTCCCCGTAAACCGCAAACACGTTAGAAATTTCTCGCGAACACGTTCCCTGCAAATTGCAAACATGTTAGAAATTTACGGGATTTGATCGTGAGTTTAGTTCTGTATAACTATTCAAATTTCCAAGCATTCATAATATTAATTCTACGCCCGAAGTTACTATTTAACTCCAGTTTAAGAACTCCACTCACCATATAAGCCCCTACGCCATATGCCAGATCACCAACACCAGGGAATGCAGATGAAGTCCAAAAAAAGCTATAAGTTGGACTTATATTATATTCCTTAACCATTGGATGATCGTTAGCATAACCTAATCCTGGGAGGAAGAAATAATCATTGATGTTACTTAGGGAAGGAGGAGTCTGATTTGTAATAGGAATATCAACTATTTGAGCTGTTGAAACAATTCTCCAGTCCGTATTATCTGGTGCTTTATTTTCTATATCAGAGATTGTTATACCATTGTCACTTGCTATCTTAGCTTTCTTTTTAAACCAGTATCCTCCTTTACGTAAGTGTCCCATACAAGTCCAAAGAATATCAGCATCAAGGCGAGGGTCTCCTTTTTGTATATACCAAGCCACTTCATTGACATTAGGACAGTCTTTGCAAAGATTTACAGCATCATTACGAACGCCTAAGCCTGGATAAGAATGATTTGGAGCACGTGGTGGAGTAATTGGGTCTTTTAGTTCATCATAGTGAGGGAAAGGCTTGGTAGTAACCACTGGTTGCCAACGATCTGCAAGATTAGCGGCATTCCATTCATGCCCTACCCAATAATCAGCCTGTGCATCCCACTGGCAATAGGTCGTTTTGTAATCTTTTAAATTCATATTAAGAGCCATGTCATAAAAGGTATTCTTATCGTATGCAAATGAAGATAAGTCTTTGGTCATTACCGCCTCAACATTTGTGAGAACATCTTTTACCCAATAACGTACTTTTAAAGCATGGGTGCCTGGCTGAATCAACATGTAAGCACCATTCGTCTCTACATTGGCTGTTTTAGTTTTTACGGGAAGACCATGAGCGTATGCACCACTACCAGTAGTGTTGAGAGTTATCTCCTTGCCTGTGCCTGTACCTGTAAGTTCGCCTGTACTTGGGTTTAAAGTATAAGTTCCGGTGATGTTATCATTTGATGTTACTTCAACTTTAGTCAAATAGCAATCGTTTAGTTCAGCATTAGAATTATAAGGCTGAAAAACGAGGATAGCTGCTTGATGGTCAAGCGTGAAATGGAAATTATTTGCTCTTGCTGCATCAGCTGTACCGCAATCTCCTGATACTCCGAAGTGCGTAGTGCTATTGGGCTCTGCTTGATTTTGTGTTGCAGGAATCGTTACATTGTTATCAGTTCCATTCTTACCTGGATAATAAACCTTATAAGAAGCCTTATCAGTGAATTTACCAGGAACTTTAAACTTAAAAGATGCAACTTTGCCATTTGGAGCGTTATTGCTTACCTGCCAAACATTGTTATCGTCCTGCACGTAAATCTTGTCGCCTGCTTCCCAATAGAAAGCGCCGCTGTTATAATCCATCGTAGTGCGCGTCTCTGGTCTGCCACCAACAAACTCGGTGAAGTTTTTGTCATTGTCTGTATCTTTGCCGTTCTGTGCTACGTCTTCGCTAGCACAAGAAACTGCTGCTAATGCCATCGTGCAAAGAGCTGCAAAGGACAATAAGCGTGTCTTGAATAATTGTTTTGTTCTCATCATTACTTTACTTTGTCTTTTTCTGATTTCTGTTTATAACTCTCGTCTCTTAGTCGTTCCAAGAGGGACTATTCTGTTCGTCCTCCTCTTCTTCCTCTTGCCACATTGTTGCTGCTTTCGCACTGGATGGACCATGACCATGATGAGCAGGGTTATGCTGACCAGGCATGGACGTTTGCATAAAATCAGTGGCTTCATTTACTTGAATTATCGTACACGCTGGTGCAAAATAACTCTTCTTCATTTGTTTTTTGCTCATAACTTTCTTGATTAAAATAGCTGTTATTTCGTTCTTATTTTGCTTTAAACGGAGTTCACAAAAGGGCATAAAAAAGCGAACAAAGGAAACTCCTAGAAGTCCTTTGTTTACAGGGGTTACGGCACGCTTCGCGCGCGCGTATGCGAGAAGAAAAAATGTCTTAGTAGACGCTAGGTGCGAATAGTGTGTGTGTTAGCAAATTATTTGGATTGACCAAAGATAAAGTGCAAAAAGATGCAAAGAACTTGATAATTCTTTGCAGTACTTCGTTCACTTGATATATCATTGCTAATTCTTTCACGGCGGCAAAGGTAAGAAGAATAAATTGAATGGGCAAGGAAAAGAAGAAAAAAGCCTCAACAATCGCCCCAACCAGCCTCACCCCCGACCCCTCTCCGAATGGAGAGGGGAGTAGAAAGTACTGTTTGCTAGGGATTTACAGCTATGAAGGAGGGGAAGAAATGTACCATTGGAATTATGTCTTTTGCATTCGTTTAAAAGATAAGTATCTCCTTTTCAAGAGAACACAAATAACTAACGCTGATTACACCTTATAATATATAGCCCCCTTGACAGTCTGCCATTAAGCAATACCGACAAGGGGGCAATCACATATAAATGATAGAACTTAGTCTACAACAAAGTTATGCAAGTCTACGAACTTACCACGCTGGCGGCGTTCTTCTATCATACGAGCTAACTTAGCTTTGCGATGTGGGGTTATCCATTTACGTGCAAAGATATTTGGAATAGCAACACCTAAAGCAATACAGAATAGAACTAACGAACCATTGATTGCATTAAACACTGCAAAGGTTACTTCACCCACTACGCCTTGCATCTCCAAGAAACCATAAAGGGCACGATACATCAATACACCTGGTACGATTGGGATTACTGCTGGAATTGTAATACATTGATGTGGTGTATGCAATATATGTACAGCCTTTATATTGATAATAGAAATAAGCGCAGAACCACAAAGCGAACCAACGATTAAGCCCATGCCCAATCCTATATTACCTGTTGCTGGACCAAGATTAATAAAGTTACGAGAGCATACACAAATAATACCGCCAATGGCTATCCAAGGCATTAAGCGATAAGGAATATTGTAGATAGTGGCAAACCCCATAGCAGAAATAGCCGCAGCTATAGCATACTCTACGAAACTATGATGTGGCGTCATAGATAAGTCTTTCACAAAGTTGTCTATACTTCCGCATTTGATTGCCATTGCAATACCAAACGCCATAGCAACTACTATGAGAAGTGTATTCATTGCTCGCACCAAACCTGTATTGATATGATTATCTAATAAATCATTCACAGCATTGATCAGCGGTACTCCTGGTACGATATACAATGCACAAGCCAAGAGTGGATGCCAAGGAGTGGACGAATAGAGTATTGGACGGAGAAATTCTGGTAAAGCAGATTGTACACCAGGAGTAGACAAATAAGATGATAGCCAAGCAAGAAGTGTACTAACAAAAGCAGCTAAAGCAAAGTTCGCATAAAGGTTAGAACCCGAATGATTGAGGAACATTCGTAATCTATTACCCAATATAGCAGCAATAGAGGCATAGAAGAATGCCGTCCAATCACAACCGAACTGAATACAGAACCCACCACAAGCAAAACCTGCTCCGATAGCAATCATCCAATCAGTATAATAATGTCTACCATTGGCTATCTTATCTAATTCCTCCTCATATTTATCAAGCGTGTAATCCTCCTGGATAGCTCGCCATGAGAGTTTTGAGACTTCCTGAATGGCAAGCATATTAATGACGTGTTTGTCACAACGTTGCATTTTTGAGAAACTATGGGTTTCATCACTAACATTCACCTGAAGAATGTAATAACCGATGTCCATGTGTAGATTCTCCTTGGGAAGCCCCAAATAAGCCGCAGTACGCTCCATATTGCGCTTTACACGACTTGTATCTGCAGAACTCTCCATTAATATTTGTCCTGTCCTTAGGAGTAGATCCAACTTTCTACGAAGGATCGTTTTGGAAGATACCATCTGATTTTCGTCCATAAAAAACAATCTTTTAGCTTTTAAAAACGGCTACAAAGTTACTATTTATAATCCATATAGGGAAATTACCATGCTATAAATCGGACATCAACCTAACTTTTCTTACCCTCGTTTTATCGTACGACAAGACTCTTCTCTCAAAAGGTTGACGTTTTCTGCCAAAAAGGTTAACCTTTTCCACCAAAAAGGTCAACCCTTTTCGACTGAAAGGTTAACCCTTTTCAGAAAGAAGGTAAAGGGTTAGGACTATGAAAAAACTTAAATTAAGAAAATAACACGTTTCTTCTTGACTACAATGTTATTAAGAAATCTTGAATTATTTGGCTGTTACATCTATTATATATATCTTTGCAAATGGTAAACCACAATTAGATACCTTTATGAAACAATTTTTCAAGTATGTATTTGCTTCGTTTGTAGGAACATTCCTTTTCAGTATTATTATGGGGTGTTTTGCTTTTATCACGATTATTGGTATGATAGCCTCAACGCAAACGACAAACGAAATAAAAGATAACTCTGTCCTTGTTTTAAATCTGTCAGGTCAACTCACTGAGAGAAGTGAAGATAATAACATAATCAGTCAGTTGCAAGGAAAGATAGGAACTATTGGATTAGATAACCTCCTATCAGCTATTGATAAGGCAAAGAATAATAAGAACATTAAGGGAATTTACATAGAGGCTGGTGCTTTCACAGCAGACTCCTATGCTTCTTTACAAGCTGTACGTAATGCATTGGTAGACTTCAAAAAGTCTGGCAAATGGATTATCACTTATGCTGACATTTACACACAAGGAACATATTACCTGTCTTCTTCTGCTAATAAGGTATATTTGAATCCACAAGGTCAGATTGATTGGCACGGTTTATCATCTCAGCCTGTCTTCGTAAAGAATTTATTAAAGAAATTCGGAGTAAAGATGCAAGTGATGAAGGTTGGAACTTATAAGAGTGCGACAGAAATGTTTACGGGCGATAAGATGAGTGATGCCAATCGTGAGCAAACTTCTGCTTACTTGAATAGTATATGGGGGAATATAACAAAGGATGTGAGTGCTACTCGTAATATATCCGTATCTTCTCTTAATGCTTATGCAGATAGTATGATTACATTTGCGGCACCTACAGATTATCTCAAATATAAACTTGTTGATGGTTTGCTTTATACTGACCAAGTAAAGGCTGTTGTTAAGAAACAGCTAGGTCTTGATAAGGACGATGACATTAACCAAGTCTCAATTGACGATATGCAAGGTGTAGAGGATGAGGAGAATGATAATAGTGATAATCAAATAGCCGTTTATTACGCATACGGAGACATTGTTGATGGTGCTGCAGGAGGTCTATTTGCGCAAGGTCATACGATTGATGCACAAGTTGTATGTAAGGATTTAGAAAAACTTGCTAACGATAAAGACGTAAAGGCTGTAGTCCTTCGTATCAACTCTGGTGGTGGGTCAGCTTATGCATCAGAACAGATTTGGCATCAGATAATGGAATTAAAAAAACAAAAGCCTGTCGTTGTAAGTATGGGAGGAATGGCGGCATCAGGTGCATACTATATCTCAGCTCCATCCAATTGGATTGTGGCAGAACCAACAACACTTACAGGTTCTATAGGAATCTTCGGAATGTTCCCCGACTTTAGTGGCTTATTAACTGAGAAACTTGGTATTAAGTTTGATGAAGTAAAAACCAATAAGTTCTCAGGCTTCGGTACTCAGTCTCGTCCTTTCTCTGAAGAAGAAATGGCATACTTAAACCAATATATCAATCGTGGTTATAAGCTCTTCCGCCATCGTGTAGCAGAAGGTCGTAAGAAGACTGATAATCAAATAGAAAGATTGCGCAAGGTCATGTTTATTCAGGGCAAGATGCAATGAAGATTGGTCTTGTTGACCAACTAGGAGGATTAGATGTAGCCATTACGAAGGCGGCTCAATTAGCTAAGTTATCGAACCATAGCATAGCCTCTTATCCTGCACCAAAGAGTATGTTTGAACAGATAATACAGGAATCAACACCTAACAATTATCTTGAAGAACAATTACGTGCAAACTTAGGAGATCTTTATGAGCCATTCACACTATTGAAGACGCTCAATCACCAGAGTGCTATTCAAGCTCGTTTACCTTATTATCCTAACATCCACTAATAGTCTATGGAAGGTGACCACATTAAAATAAACAAATGGCTATTGCCTTTCAGTTGGCTGTATGGGCTTATTGTGGGCATACGTAACGAGTTATTTGATTTAAATATACTCAAAACAAGGAGCTTCGATATACCTGTTATATCTGTTGGTAATATTACAGTTGGAGGATCTGGCAAGACGCCTCATGTCGAGTATCTTATCCGACTACTTCAAGATAAAGTAAAAGTAGCTGTTCTCTCACGTGGATATAAACGTAAGAGTCACGGATACGTGTTAGCCAATGCTGACACACCAATGAGAGAGATTGGGGATGAACCCTATCAAATGAAAACAAAGTTCCCTAATATCCATGTAGCTGTAGATAAGAAAAGATGTGAAGGAATTGATAACATAACTTCTGACCCTGAAACCAATGATACGGATGTTATTCTACTGGATGATGCTTTCCAACACCGATATGTAAAACCAGGTATCAACATTCTTCTAGTGGATTATCATCGTCTCATTATCTATGACAAATTACTACCAGCAGGTAGACTTCGTGAGCCATTATCAGGAAAACATCGGGCAGACATCGTTATCATTACAAAATGCCCCAAGAGTCTTAATCCAATAGACTATCGAGTGCTCAGCAAAGCTATGGAGCTCTACCCTTTCCAGCAACTCTACTTCACAACCCTTGATTATTGTGATTTAGAGCCTATATTTAAGGAAGGAGAAAATATACCTTTAACAGAGATCAGAGGTAAGAATATTCTATTACTTGCAGGTATTGCGACTCCTAAGCATTTGGAATTAGATTTAAATACATATACAGGAAATAATGCTCTAACAATCTTATCTTATCCTGATCATCATTCTTTCACAACGAAAGACATCAATAAAATTAATGAGACCTTTGCACAAATGGAAGAACCCAAATTAATAATAACAACAGAGAAAGATAAAGCAAGACTTATTGATATAGAAGGGCTATCCGAAAAAGTAAAAGACAATATATATACACTCCCTATCAAGGTTAGATTCATGCTTGATAAAGAAGAGACATTTAATGAAAAAATAATTTCTTATGTACGAAAAAATTCAAGAAACAGCATCCTGGCTAAGAGAGAGGATGACAACAAGTCCAAAAACAGCCATCATTCTGGGCACCGGCCTAGGACAATTAGCTTCAGAGGTAACTGATAGCTATGAATTCTCTTACAAAGAGATACCCAACTTCCCTGTATCTACAGTAGAAGGGCATGCTGGTAAACTGATTTTTGGTAAGCTTGGTGACAAGGACATCATGGCTATGGAAGGACGTTTCCATTTCTATGAGGGATACGATATGAAACAAGTAACTTTCCCTATACGTGTTATGCACGAGTTAGGAATCGAAAACTTATTTGTATCTAATGCTTCAGGCGGTATGAATCCAGAGTTTAAGATTGGTGACTTAATGATTATCACTGATCATATTAACTTCTTCCCAGAACATCCTTACGCGGAAAGAACTTCCCAACTGGACCTCGCTTTCCAGATATGCATGAGGCATACGATCACAAGCTCATACAAATGGCTGACGAGATAGCTAAAGAAAAGAACATCCGTATAGTACATGGTGTTTACATGGGTGTACAAGGTCCTACCTTCGAAACACCTGCAGAGTATCGCATGTATCATAAGATGGGAGCTGATGCTGTTGGTATGAGTACCGTGCCAGAGGTTATTGTTGCACGTCACAGCGGTATTAAGGTCTTTGGTATTAGTGTAATTACAGACTTAGGTGGCTTTGATGTTCCTGTTGAAGTTAGTCATGAGGAAGTACAGGAAGCAGCTAACATGGCACAACCACACATGACAGAGATTATGCGCGAGATGATTAAGCGTTCATAATAATAGATACATAAATTTACCTGGACGTTCTTTATCATATATATAATAAGGTGTAGATAAAGAACGTCCAACATTTATCACTAAGTTTTTTGATAATAAATGGAAATTAAAGATCTCGGTAAGTTCGGTCTTATAGAAAGACTGACAAAGAACATTGTCCCCCAAAACGCCTCCACCCAACAGGGCATAGGAGATGATGCTGCCGTACTGAATTACTCCAATAAGGAGGTTCTTGTAACATCAAAGATGTTTATGGAGGGGGTTCAGTTCGACCTCACATATATCGATATGGAGCATTTGGCTTACAAGGTAGCTATGGCAACAATGAGCAATATATTTGCAATGAATGGTCAGCCACGTCAACTTATTGTTTCATTAGGCTTAGGAAAACGATTCAAGGTTGAGGATATCGAATTGTTCTATGCTGGTTTAAATAAGGCATGTGCTAAATGGAACGTCGATATTGTTGGTGGGGATACCAAATCATCTTATACTGGTTTTGCCATCAATCTCACCTGCATTGGAGAAGCCTCCAAAGAAGATATTATCTATCGTTCTGGTGCCAATGAGACGGATCTTATTTGTGTAACAGGCGATCTGGGTTCTGCCTATATGGGCTTACAAATCCTTGAAAGGGAAAAGTCTGTCTACTATCAACAAGTTGAGGAATATAATAATAAGGTAAGGGAGGCACAACGGAACAATGACCAGGCTCGATTGAAAGCCTTACAGAAAGAACGTGCTGCTATTGATGATTTCCAACCCGATTTTGCTGGAAAAGAATACCTCATTGACCGACAGTTGAAACCAGAAGCACGTGGGGATGTCTTGCAACAACTACGTCAAGCAGGAATCCACCCCACTTCAATGATTGATGTTTCTGATGGTTTAGCTAGCGAACTTAAGCATATTTGTCAACAAAGTCACTGTGGGTGTAGGGTCTATGAAAAGAATATTCCTATTGACTATCAAACAGCAGTAACCTGTGAAGAGTTCAATATGAATCTCACAACTGCGGCTTTAAATGGAGGAGAGGATTACGAACTACTTTTCACTGTCCCAATCGGTGACCATGAGAAGATTGATAAGTTAGAGAATATCAAGCAGATAGGTTATATTACAAAGGAAAGTCTAGGTAACTATATCATCACACGTGATGGTAATGAGTTCGAATTGCAAGCGCAAGGATGGGCAGTAAAGGAAAATTAAGTTATCTGTTAAAGGATTAAAATTGTAAGGAAAATCCTTAGAAAGGTTTGGAGGTCTCAAATAAAAGCACTACCTTTGCATCGCAATTCAGAAATAGCAACAATGATAGCTAAAGTATGAGTAGTAAAGACATGATGGTGCCATAGCTCAGTTGGTAGAGCAAAGGACTGAAAATCCTTGTGTCCCCGGTTCGATTCCTGGTGGTACCACTCCTCCTTTCATCAGGGCGGTTCTCGTAAGAGGCCGCTCTTTTCGTTTTACGATCCTCCCCAAAAGAGTACATTAAAGATTTACAAAATACTTGAAGGAAACACGAGATTCTTAGAAGAGGATTGATTTCTTATTGCGTCTATTATCTTATTCAAGTTTGATAGATTCCTATCGTAGCCCAACTATAAATTTCACTTTATTTGCTGTTATAACTATCTCTTATAGAAGCACTCGCATAAGCAAATAATTACGAGTACAAGAGGAAGGATAGTTATAACAACAAAATCGATGAACGTTCTCAAGCTAATCATTTCTACTTAATCTCGGCCACCACATATTCAGAACGTGTACCAATGCGGAACTTACCGCCCCAAATACCGATACCTGAAGAAACATAATACTGTGTATTACCCTTTTGTAAAGGACCAAAAGCATCTTCATAGATCCTATCCTCTATCCAACTGACAGGCCAAACTTGACCATAATGTGTGTGCCCTGATAACTGAAAGTCAACTCCTGCTTGCTCTGCCTCCTCCAAATGATAAGGCTGATGATCCATCAGAATGGTATAGTAGCCCTTTGGTGCTTTTTGCAACAACGTCGATAGACTAGCACGACGCCTATTTGTTCTATCGTCACGCCCCACAACAAGCAAAGTATCACCATCAGTCAGAGGGACAAGCGCATGATCATCTATCAGCAAATGAATCCCCGCATCCTTATAAAATTGCTTTGCACGAGGCTCTCCACTATAATATTCGTGGTTACCAAGGCAGGCATAGACGGGTGCATTAAGTTTCTTAAACTCCGCAGCCATATTCTGCTCAAGTAATGCACGAATACTTCCATCAATAATATCTCCAGCTATAAGTATCGCCTCCGCATGCTCAGCATTCACTTTGTCAATCCATTTACGGAACTCCTTCACACGATTGTGATAACCTAAGTGCAAGTCTGTAAGCATGACTATTCGATGTTGTTTGTGCATTATCTTCGCTGAATTTAAAGTCAATGGCACACGCTCTTTATGTAAGTAATTCAGATAACCATAAACGAACAGCCCCACAATGATGACAAGCACCGAAGTCGTCCCTACCCAACTATTGCGCAGAAAGGTGGGCGGAACGAGATGTGCAACTTTCCTAAATCGAGGATGAGAAACAGCATGATCAGATACAAACCAATGAAGAGGGATGAGTTGCCCACTTCGTAAAGTATTGTTGCAACTGACATCGGCAACCGATCTATAAAGAAGTGAGCAAAAAGACTAAGGAAACAGAGGAACAACGCTCCTGTTATCATCCATTTACCAACATTACTCAAGGGCAATAATTGCCAAACGTGCCAACCAACATACCCACAACCTGTCAAGAGAATGAGGGCAAAAACAACTATCATCGTTACATTCATACTTCTACCTTTGTACTTTACTTTTACCATTATTTATATTATAACTTAGTCGTTATTTATATCCTACTTTAATCGTCAAATGAACTTATACTTAAACTGCAATCGTACTTATACTTAATCGTCCATCATACTTATACTTAGACTGCAATCCTACTTTAAGTTAAAGTCCGATATTCTACACGTTTGTATAACGAATTATACACGTCTGTATAATTGATTCTACACGTTTGTATAATTCGTTATACAAACGTGTAGAACTAGGTAAGTCTTATTGAAGTACGATTGAACACTAACTTAAAGTATGGTTGACACCTAACTTAACCAGCTATCACACTTATCCTTAGACATCAATCCTAATGAAAAAGCGCATCCAAACCATCGAGGCTAATCCTCTCATCAGTAGGAAAGTAAGGAAGGCTAACCACAATGCTTCATTAGCAAGACTCCCCCTAAACCCTAAGTAAACTGCGAAGAACGATAGCATGGCTATGACCGTGGAAAAAGCATACCCTTCGTGTCAGTAAGTCCGATGAATACTCCATCAAGGATGAAAGCCGTCACACCTACAACAGGAATCAAGCAAGCCCAAGGCAAGTAAGGTCGCGCCGCCTCAACGACAGCAGCATCATCCGTAAGAAGATGTAAGAATCCTGTTCCACCTATCACATATAACCCCGTGAACATTAGGGTCATCAAGCCGCCAAACGCAAACAAGCGTCGTATCGTAATTCGCAATCCTTGCTTATCTCCAGCACCATAATACTTGCCACTCAAGGCTTCTCCTGCATAAGCGAAACCATCCATGACGTAAGAGAAGATGGTGAACAAGGTCATCAACAGCGTGTTTACAGCCAACAGCATTGTACCTTGTTTTCCTCCCGCCGAAGTAAAATAGAAGTTAACGGCTATCAAACATAAGGTGCGAAGAAAGATATCTTTATTGACAAGAAAGAAGTCAATCCACGCTCCTTTCACGGAAAGAATGTGAGTCAAGCTAGCCCAAGTAGACTGCCCTGAGCTCGTTACTTTTCTCGCCTTATTAATCTTACTTACACGCTTCCATGCACTTAATAATGCCACCAGAAAACCAATCCATTGAGCGAGCAACGTTCCTGTAGCTACACCCGTTATCCCCCACCCCAAGGCAAACACCAAAGATAAAGAAGTAAGAATATTCACTATATTCTGTAAGATGGCTACGACCATAGGTGTACGTGTGTCCTGCATCCCAATGAACCAACCTGTCAACCCGTATAAGCCCAACATTGCTGGTGCGCCCCAGATAACAATGCGGAAGTAAGTTGCAACATAATCCCACGAGGCTTCAGGCGTATTCATCAGACGTAATAAGCCCCATTCCAATCCTCTTTGGGCAAGGATGAACGATAAACCGAAAGCAAGTCCAATGCTTAAACTACGCACCAATATGCCAATACATTCCTCATCGTCCGCACGTCCAAAGGCTTGAGAAGTCATCCCACTAGTTCCCATTCTTAGGAATCCAAGTAACCAGTACATCACATTGAAAATCATTGTTCCAACGGCAATCGCACTGATATAGGCTTCATTGCCAATATGCCCCACCACCATAAGGTCAACTAGTCCTAACAGCGGCACCGTGATATTACTCACAATGGAAGGTAAGGCTAAGCGGAGTATCTCCTTATTCTTATCGTCCAATCGCATCATTGTTTCACTCACGAATATAGTCTTTCGCTACAAGGTCGTAATATAAAGCTTCCAACTCAGCCAAGGATAAATGTTCTATGGAATGTTCTAACACGCGGATAAGCTCCATCCGACGAGTTTCATTCTCTACTCTATCAAAGTTCATAAGATTTCTTTTCTATATTATATCGTTGCTCTTCCTATTAGAAGGGACAACATGGCATACTAATTTACACTGCTATATACACGCAGAATGAGTCGACAAAAGTAATTGAATTAATTGTGAATTCAAAAGATATTAGGTAATTTTGCGTACATTAATGTATTATTAAACCATCATGGGAAAGAAACAAGAATACAAGCAAAAGAATGAGGAATATCTGAAAGAAGTTAGTCAGCGGGAGGGAATAAAGGTTCTTCCTCATGGTATTCTTTACGAGATAATAAAAGAAGGAACGGGCGAAGGAAAGGTGCAGTCACGTTCTATCGTGACTTGTAATTATCGTGGGAGCCTCATCTCTGGTAAGGTTTTCGATGATAGTTGGCAAAGGGGAGTGCCAGAAGCTTTCCGTGTTAACGAATTGATTACAGGCTTTCAAATAGTTCTATGCGCCATGCATAAGGGGGATCATTGGCGTGTTTATATCCCTTATCAAGACGGATATGGTACGAAAAGAGACGGGGATATACCTGCCTTCTCTACACTAATCTTTGAGATTGAACTCATTGGGATAGGTTAAGAACGTAGAGCGGAAAGTAATCTTCAATTAGCTTTTTAAAATACAATGCCTATGCTGATTAAAACTTTCATTGGTTCTTGCATTGCGTTAATATCCTTCTGTTCTTGCAATTCAAAGTTGACTGTCGGGAACATGGCAGGAGAATACCACTATATATATAAGGTGGGGAAAGGGATGAGTGGGAGTTGCCGTCTGACACTACGTAAGGATAGCAGTTTCAGTTACTCAGAACATTTCGACCTCATGTATTCAAGTGGTAAGGGAGTGTGGGAACTAAAGAAAGACACAATAACCTTAATGTTTGACAATCCGCCTTATAGCATTTACGAGGCACTAGCAGGCGGAGAGACTTATCGCGGAACTTGGACTGTGCCTATCATAAGAAGAAACAAAGTGCAAGTAAAGAATATAATACTCGTTAAGGAGTTGCACTTAACGAAGAAGTCATCTTGTCTTGAGATGAAGAAGAATGATTAATTCACATTCGGATATGCGCTGCACCTTATCATCAATCGGCACAAAAAAAAGACTCTCATCATTGAGAGTCTTTCTTGAGGTGCCTAGCGGAATCGAACCGCTCTACATGGTTTTGCAGACCATTGCCTAACCTCCCGGCCCAAGCACCATTGTTGTTAGCAAAGGAGTATCTTGCTTTGCGTGTGCAAAGATAAGTACTTTATTCGGTTTAACCAAACTTTTCAAGATTTTTTTCAATGCCTTATAAGAAAATCATCCTTACGTTGCATTGCTCAATACTACTTAAAGGGTATTAAAAAGAGGACTTCAGTTATTGGTTAACTTGCGAAGTCCTCCGTTTCTAATTACTTAAAGCATACAGGCTTCTTGCGCCCTTTCAACTTCCGCTTAGCTTTGAGTTGGTCGTGGATAGCACATCCAGCGCAACCATGACAAGGGTCTTTGGCAGTTTGAAATGTTTGCCAAATTCTATAGCCCACATAGGCTAGAGCCGCAAGAAGGACTATTGCTAAAACAATATATTGCCACATATCCTCCTCCTTCTATCTCTTAAACAGGAACATTCGTATCATCCTCAGCAAATGGATCTTCAGAGAAGTTTAGCTCATCCTCATCAAACCATTTAGAGAGTTTCTGCTTTGCTTTATCCTTTAAGTTATCATCAACTTGACTCCAAACCTTCCCTAAAGCATAGAGAAGAACGGTGAGGTCGTCAGCTAAACCAGCTATTGGTATTGCATCAGGGACAACATCTATAGGAGAAATAAGATAACCCAAAGCCCCGATGATGATGGCTTTGTCCTTCAATGATACCTTGTCACTCTGCATGAGATAATAAAGAATCAAAGCTATATAAACCAACTTAGCTCCTGCTCGCTTGGCTATGCGTTGTATCTTCTCAATGAAGTTCTGCTGTGAGAACTTGTCCTTGTATTTCTGTAAATCAGGTATTTCCATATTACAATTACATTAAAATTATTACTTAAAGGCTATCACTTTGTCAACGTATGCTTTAGCTTCTGGATAATCTTGATTAGCACGACGAACACGACTACGAACAACTGCCTTCATGATTACTCTATAGATTAAGAAGAGTACCAAACCGACAGCTATTGCCGCCAAAACATTCCACACACCTTTGAAAGGTAGTGAGTCGTCGGGGAAACCAGACATTACGAGGATTGGCAAACATAATAAGATGCCAGCTACAGTATAACGTGAACGTTCGGTTCCCTCGCTATCTAAAGCTGCTTGATAATCAAACAAATAATCTGAAAGAACCTCTTCGCTAACCTCTACTGGTCGTTGAGGAAAACCAGCTTCATCCTTATGATTCCTTATCTTATTCTCTACAACGTGCTGGAAATCATCCACTACAGTTACATATTGTTCTTCTAAATCTTTCATGATTAAACTTGTTTTTTAGCTAATGTCACACTCTCACCCACGCTAATCTTCTATAAAGGAAGATTAAAGGAGCATAATTGATAAAAAAGATAAAGCAGTGTTCCTATAAGCCGGGTTCCGTCTCTTCCTCATCTTTCGATAAATAGGAAGATGCCTGTCATTTATCTAGTTTACAAGTCACCTTGTAACTCAAGCATTCTACCCTCCGTTGTGCTAACGCTTGGGCGGGCAGCCCTCAAACAACGGTTTACATGAACTTGCAGCTCCTGAACGATACAGCCAGACGATCACCCGCCTGCTGGTAGTCTCTTACACTACCTTCTCACCCTTACCACTATTAGAAGTGGCGGTCATTCTCTTCTACCTTCATCTACTGTCACCAATAGCTTCTACTTTCGGAAGCAGGATGCCCTATGCTGCCCGGACTTTCCTCTCGTATCTTTAAAAGATACCAGCGACAGAGCCGGAACACTGCCTTATCAGGGTTACAAAGATACTATTAAAACATGGAACGGGCAAAATATTTTGATTTTTTTCATATAAGTAGAAGGGCTCACAAACTATAACTACATTGCATATCACTATTCAATAGCATAAGAAAAGAGCATATTCTTTATCTTTGAAGGTACTCTTTTCACATGAAAGAAAGCACCTTTTATAACCTTACAAAGCATCTTGTAATATACATCAGATCGCCTGTTGATTATCAGGATGTTATAACCTTAATGTAATTATCCCTCCTTTTTCTCCTTAGAAAATCATATAGAAAAAAGGGAGCAATCCCTTTGATGATACTTACAAAGAGTTATTACCTATAGTTATTATTAACTAATTTGAAAGAATTAATAACGAATTGAAGAAGAGATAACAGAAAAAAGCGTTGAAACTGAACGAATGTAAATTTATCAATTCTTCTAATTAAGAGCCGTTAAGTAGCGAAATTAAAGTGTTAAAATCGGATAAAGATAACTGACAAAATAACCGATTTACACAATTTGCACCTATATTTGCACCCACAAAAGAAGTCTGATGGACATTCCATACAATGCCAATTTGACAGATAACAAAGTTACTAATAAATAAAAGAATAAGTATATGAAGAATTTATCAAAGTATTTGGCTGGTGCAGCATGTGTTACTGCTCTTGCCTTTTCCACTGGTGCTTTCATCAAAGTATATGCAGCTGAAGCACCGGTTGTAGCTCCAGGTCAGCCAGTAGACCTCACTTATGCAGCAGAGAAAGCACTGCCTGCTGTAGTGCATATCAAGTATGTACAAAACTCTAAGACACAGACAGTAGACGTTCAAGATGACCCATTTGGAGACTTCTTCGATCCATTCGGTTTCTTCGGCAACCCTAATCAAGGTAACGGAGGATCACGCAAACAGAAGATCCAAACACCAAAGAAAGAGGCAACTGGTAGCGGTGTTATTATTTCATCAGATGGATATATCGTAACGAACAACCACGTGGTTGAAGGTGCTGACGAATTGACAGTTACCTTAAATGACAATAGAGAGTTCTCTGCACGCATCGTTGGTACTGACAAACAGACAGACCTTGCCTTATTAAAGGTAAATGCAAAGAATCTCCCTACTCTACCGATTGGTGACTCTGATAAACTAAAAGTTGGAGAATGGGTAATCGCAGTTGGTAACCCTTATAACTTAAGTTCTACTGTTACAGCTGGTATCGTTAGTGCAAAATCTCGTGGCTTAGGAGCTTCTCAAAATGGTATCGAGAGCTTCATTCAAACTGATGCTGCTATCAACCCTGGTAACTCTGGTGGTGCGCTAGTAAATACGCAAGGAGAACTGGTTGGAATCAACGCAATGCTTTACTCACAGACTGGTTCTTATAGTGGTTATGGTTTCGCCATCCCAACAACTATAATGAATAAGGTGGTTGATGATATTAAGAAGTATGGTAGCGTTCAGCGTGTAACCTTAGGAATTCAAGGCGGTGACGTTCTCAACTATATCAACGCACAGAAGGAAGATGGTAAGAATGTAGATCTTGGAACGAATGAAGGTGTATATGTTGCAGAAGTAATGTCAGAGGATGGCAATGGTGCAGCTCTAGGCTTGATGAAGGGTGATGTTATCACAAAGTTTGATAACCAAAAGATAACTCGTATGTCTGAACTTCAACAGGCACTCAATGGTAAACGTCCTGGTGATAAGGTTACAATAACCTATCTACGTAATAAGAAAGAAATTACAAAGACAATTACATTGAAGAATGCACAGGGTACTACAAAGATTATCGAGCAAGCTGATATAGATGTTCTTGGTGGTCAGTTCCGCCCAGTAACAGAGGCAATGAAAAAGCAATTGAATATCAACTATGGACTTGAAGTACTGAAGGTTAATAACGGTGCGTTGAAGTCTGCTGGTATCAATCGTGGCTTCATCATTCAGAATGTCAATGACAATATGGTTAAGAGCATTGACGACTTACAAGGTCTCGTAAAGAAGGCTTCAACCAGCAAAGATCCAGTACTCTACATACAGGGTATTTATCCAACTGGCAAGAAAGCATACTTCGCAGTACCATTGGGTGACTAAGCTTTTAGCTATAGTCTTTTGAGACAATAAAAGATAATCCTCCTTTCTCCTGAAAATAACCATGAGAAAGGAGGATTTCTATCTATAATAAGGTAATATTTTCTACGTTTTATTTGTTCAGCTCATTGAATTTACGTAAATTTGCCATCACTTTAGTTAATGCCAAACAACATGAGACAATTGAAAATCACAAAATCGATTACGAATCGAGAGAGTGCTTCTCTTGATAAGTATCTTCAAGAAATCGGTCATGAAGAAATGATTAGTATTGAGGAGGAAGTTGAACTTGCTCAGCGAATACGAAAAGGTGACCGTAAGGCTCTTGAGCGGCTAACTAAAGCCAACCTACGCTTCGTTGTCTCTGTGGCAAAGCAATATCAAAATCAAGGATTATCGCTCGCCGACCTTATCAATGAAGGTAACTTCGGTTTGATAAAGGCTGCTGAGAAATTTGATGAGACGCGCGGTTTTAAGTTTATCTCTTATGCAGTGTGGTGGATTCGACAGAGTATCTTACAAGCTATTGCAGAACAAAGTAGAATCATTCGATTACCCCTCAATCAAGTTAGCTCGGTCAACAAGATAAACAAAGTGCTAAACAAGTTTGAGCAAGAAAACGAACGAAGACCAAGCATAGATGAGATAGCACAGGATACAGATATTCCTGAAGAAAAGATAATTGAAGCTTTTAAAGTAAACACGCATCATATCTCTGTTGATGCTCCTTTTCATGATGACGATGAAAGTAGTTTATTGGATGTTATCCCGAATGATGCAATTCCATCTACTGACAAATCTTTAGTGGAAGAAAGCTTACGAGCAGAGATTGGTAGAGTGTTGGATATCCTCGAAGATAGAGAAAAGAAAGTCATTGAGGCTTACTTCGGTATCAACCAACGGGAGATGACCTTGGAAGAGATTGGAAGTAAATATGGACTGACACGTGAACGCGTAAGACAAATAAAAGAGAAAGCAATAAGACGATTACGTCAACAAACAAATAGTAAAATACTCAAGGCTTATCTTGGGCAATAATATTAATATAGAAATAAGAAAATGAGACTTCGCCAACTATTAATCGTCACAGCTCTTCTTGTGGGATGTGTAATTAACGGTAATGCAAAAGGATATAGACCAGCAAAGATTTACATGTTTGGTTTTGCTGCTTCTTTTAATGATTCAACTGTCTATCTAACGGATATTCAAACAGTAAATGCATACTTGGTAAACAATAGAACAAAGTTCTTGGCTAATCGTGAAGACTATTCTTATCAATTACGCAACTATTTACAAAGTAATGGTTTGGAGGCTTATCCTACTTGTATAACAATGTTCGCAGAGAACGAGAAAGATGCTACAAAGAAGTATCTTAAACTAAAAGAACATTACGAGAAATCGAAAAAGAATTACTCTATCAAGAGTTTAAAAGATAGTCAGTTTAAGTACACGCCTGTTGAACCCGACCAACAATCATAAAATGGACGTAAACAACTTTAGAGTAGCTGACCTTGATGTACAGATTACATTCCGTGATACAAGTATCAACGGAATGCACTTATTACGCTCGTTTGAACCTTTTAGAGTCAAGGAGGAATCAGACAAGCCTTTCTTTCGTCTTATTGTTGATGATTCAATAAGACCTGTACCCAAAGAGCAACGCAAACGTATTCGTGCCTTTGACACAGGTAATGGAGATACCATTGTTGATCGCGTTGAAGATGGAAGTTATCAGTATATCATCAAAGATATTAGTGGTGCTGATTGTTGCTTACTTAAATGTAATAAGGATTTCAGCGAATGTTATTGCGCCTTGAATGGCAACACCAATATGCGTACATTCGGTCTCAATAATGCACTGATGCTCATCTTCGCATTTGCGGGTGCGCAACGAAAAGTCTTGCTTATCCACGCCTCCTTAGTACGCAATAATGGCTATGGATATGCTTTTATAGCAAAGAGTGGAACGGGAAAATCAACACAAGTCAGCATGTGGTTGCGTCATATTCCAGGTAGTGACCTCATGAATGATGATAATCCCATTGTAAGACTTATTGATGGGGAGGCATGGATCTATGGAAGTCCTTGGAGTGGGAAAACTCCTTGCTATCGTAATATTAAAGCTCGCTTAGGTGCAATCACACGTATAGACCGAGCTAAAGAAAACTCTGTCGACAAGCCCTCTCCTATTGAAGCATTCGCTTCTCTCCTCCCTTCTTGCTCTAGCATGAAATGGGATTCAGCCATCTACAATGCTGTTTGTGATACTATCACTAAAATAGTTGAGACTGGTCGTATATATACTCTTCACTGCTTGCCAAACAAAGAAGCAGCGGAGGTTTGTCAACGTGCAATAGCAATTAAATAAGGAATGTCGACTAAAAAGCCAATCCTCACAACAACTGAGATTCAATTTGCAAATGCTGATTTAATCCCAGAAGTCGTTAAGATCTTAAACGAAGGACATAATGTAACTTTGCGTCTTCGGGGATTTTCTATGCGTCCATTCCTTGAGAATGACAGAGACAAGGCATTATTGGTAAACCTTCAAGTATAAAGGTTGGCGATCCAGTCCTTGCCGAGATAAGTCCAAAACATTTTGTTCTGCATCGTATTGATCGAATAGACGGAGAGAATATCACGCTTCGTGGTGACGGAAACCTCGGTGTTGAACATTGTAAGCGAGAAAATATCGTTGGTGCAGTCATTGGTTTTTATAGAAAGGACATAAGACCATGGATCGTACTGACGGGTGGAAATGGAAGTTATATAGCAAACTATGGGTAGGTTTACTTCCCTTTCGTCGTTATCTCCTTGCCGCCTATAGGCGATTGTGGATTCCATTGTTCGGACCAATCTAAGCAAATGACAAAGTTCCTTTCTCTATCCAATCAAACAAATAAGGCTAAGACATTAACTCATAATAAGTAATCAACAATAATGAAAGTAAAGAATGGCTTTAACCTCCGTGAAGTATGCGGAGAAAATATCATAGTTGCAGAAGGAGATGAGAATATCGACTTCAGCAATATCATCTCTATGAACGAGAGTTCGGCTTACTTATGGCAAGAAGTACAGAAACTAGACAACTTCACCATTGATACTCTCACCCAACTCCTTTGTGAACAATATGAGATTGATGAAGAAACAGCTAAAAAAGATGTAACAACACTTGCTACACAATGGGCTGCAGCTGGAATCATTGAGGGTGAAGATATGCCTGAAGTTAAAGTAGAGATGACACAAGACAAGAAAGATATTGAACCAAAGAAGGAGCAAGAGACCAACGAAGAAGGAAAGAAGAAAAGTTTCTTTAAGCGTATCTTTGGATAAAGGATTCGACTCAAGCCAGACCAAGACTAGCTTATATATAATAACGGCTCATTTACATTCCCATTCGAAAGTAAATGAGTCGTTATAGTCTTTCTTATATAACAATCTATTTTATCCAATCCCAACCTTGTGGAAAACAAAAGCCTCACCCCCATTAGGCGCCCCCCTCTCTGTAGGAGAGGGGCTGGGGGTGAGGCTATGCCACGAGAGCGAGAGAACCAAATTAATACACTAGTTTTGAAAGACATTAATTTCACAATTAATATAATCGATTGTCTTATTACAGAACGATTGATACCCTGAATCAACCTAAAATGCTCCCGTGGTATAGAAGCCGACACTAAAGAAAGCCTCCCCAAGCCCCTCCAAAGGAGGGGATGTCCCGCAGCCTACTTACATGCTTTCAGTTATTTCATACTATATCCAATAAGGACATCCCCTCCCTTGGAGGGGCTTGGGGAGGCCTTCTTTCCTAACCTGCCACTGGTCCTCCCTCTTCTTTATTCTCCTTTTCTTTCGGCTCGGGGGCAGGGCCTTTTGCCTTCTTCCTCGCAGGATTATCCACATCCACCTGCAATTCCTTTAATGCCTTACGCACAGACTCCTTCCATGTCAATGTTAGCTTTGGAGCTTTGAGGCTCTTAGCGCATACGTCTTTTTCGTTTTCTTCCATCTTTGAGGGTACGTTCACACGCAAAGAGAAGATGTCGCCGAGGTCTAAGCCTGTCCCCATGCGTGCACAGTCCAAGATAAGGTTACGCAGCGTAATAATCACGTTACGAGCATCACCCTCCGTCAATGAGGTTTCACGAACAATACGTTCCAACACCATTTCGGGCGAGATCTTTTGTTGACCTTTTGGTACGGCGATATACACCGTCTTACCCTTCATTTTTCCCATTGTCGCCTTACGAGGCGCAACTTTGAATTCAATCATTTTGATTTGGTTTTTAATTAAACATTAGATTAATATCTCAACATCATTTTGATGTCTTTTTTCATGTATTTTATACCCAGCGGTTGGGTAGCCTTGTTCCCAGCTGCTGGGTAGCATTGTACCCTGCCCGTTGGGTAGACTCCTACCCATTCGCTGGGTACGATCGTACTTCTTCGCTGGGTACAACTCTACCCATTCGCTGGGTACAAAACAGACCACGAACAAGTGCAAGGACTACTCGAAGACACCGACCCTGAACCCGCTGGTGCGGTCGCCCTCGCCCACGACGACGATAAAACTGCTGAAGGCAATGTAGTACGCGTTGGAGCTATTCTGTCGGCTAGCACTTGACGACGACCAATACTGGCCGAGGTTAAAATTGTACAGCCCACCAGCGCCGTAGAAACCCGAGATGGGCAGATAGAAATATTTGTTTGCATCGGCAGCGGAAGGAAGGCCAGAGTTGATACTACTATTGTTGTTTTCGTACTGCTTGTACACTGTACGCATGTCGGTTGAACCGTCGGCAGATTTCTCGGTGTCGTAATTATGCTCGGCTTGTAATACTGACTTCTTCTTAAACCACATGCCACCTTTATATAAATGACCCATAGTTGTCCATAACTCGTCTGCGTCCCAACGTGGGTCGCCGTACATGCAATACCAAGACATCTCGTTGGCGTTGGGAAGGGTAGCACATGAATGGGTAGCTTGTAATGGACCAGGACCTTCGTTGTAGTAACGATGGTTGGCATCGCTACTATTCTGGGGGTAATCATTAGAAGATGTTGCGCCTGTTAAACCTTGACTAATTGTCGGCTGACTACCACCTTGATTCCATTCGTAACCTTTCCAGTATTGATTCTGTGCATCCCACAGACAATAATGGTCGCCGTCGTAATCATGTGGATTAAGATTAGCTGTTATATCATGGATAGAACCTGCTGTACAGTTAAGCGTAATGATCTTTGATACTGTTCCCTCTATCGGTCCAGCAGGGTTATCTGTTGTATTGCGAAGCCAATAGCGAACACGGAAAGTATGTGTGCCTGGAGCTACGACTGCGTAGGTTGCATTCTTGCTCATATCGTCGGTAGAGTTGTCTATATCAAAGCCAGAATCTGTTGTTACGGTGATCGTCTTTGAACCGCCCGAAGCAAGGGTGAGAGCTCCATTAGGTGCTATGTCGTAAGTTCCTGCAATATTGTCATCGCTCATAATCTCAACCTTAATCAACTTACCACGATTTACGTATGGGTTGCTTGAGCGAGGGATAAAACAGAGATAAGCTGCCTTGTGATTAAGGGTGAATTTGTAGTTGTTAGCTGTGGCAATTCCAAAATCGCCCGATTCGCCTGCATGGTCAAAGTTGTTTGGGGCAGATTGTGTTTGTGCTGCCTTTATCTCTACTTGCGGTTGCGTTCCAACAGCCTTGTTTGTGTAAAGAATGTCGTGTGTAGCACCAGTATAAGTACCAGAGAGGGCAAACATTCCTTGCGCCTTATTAGTTGCAAAGGGGAATGTTACAGCTCCACTCTGTTGCCATGTTCCTCCATCGTCCTTTACCCATATCTTGTCTGTGCTGCTCCAATTTACAGAAGCATCCGACCCCTTTGTATGATTAAGAATTGCGGTACGTGTTGTGGCTTCCTTTTGAGAAGTACCTGTAAAGACAGTTGTACCAGCAGGGATATTGTCTTTCTTTTGCTTGTTCTCTTGTGCAACGTCGTCATTCGCACAGCTGGCAGCAAATAATAAGGCTGCGAAACCATAACACATACCTCGCATTACTGAACCGATAGTTGTTCTTTTCATAAACTTATTCATTTTCGTTTTCCTTTCTTATAATCTTTAGTCCTTTTCTGTATTGTCCCAAGAAAAGCCTTCCTGGTCTTCGTCTTCTTCTTCGTTAAAGAAGTTACGCTTTGCATCGCCCGTTACCGTTCCTGACTGAATCTTTCCGGCATTACCACTGGCAGTGCCTAACAGGGCTTCTGTCTCCGTGCAAATGATGTTGCATTGAGGCTTTTGATAAATCTTTCTTTCAGTTGCTATCATTTTGTTTTTAATTTAAAGGATACAGAGTTAATGTATCCATCGTTTTATTGATTAAAAATAGTTGTTATTTCGTGCTTAATTTTTCTATATTTCGGTTTAGGTACGGACACAAAAAAAGAACAAAGGAAACTCCTAGAAGTCCTTTGTTTACAGGGTTTGCGGTACGCTTCGCGCGCGCGTACGCGAGAAGAAAAAAATGTGTAATTTACGTCTGCTCTACTAGAGAGAGAGAGAGAGAGAGAGAGAGAGAGAGTATACAAATATTTGGAACTACCAAATTATTTGCCTTCTTTTTCTCAATTATTTTTCTCTCCGTATTCAATGATTCAAACGCAGATACACAATAAGCAACACCTTTATTATATAAGGCGTTGTTCGTTGTGGCTTGAATATTTAATGCTTGAATCATTACTGGGTTTATTTCTTTCGGCTGCAAAAGTAATAAAAGATATTAAAACAGCAAAGGAATTAAAAGAAAAAAGACAGAAGAAGGCTAAAATCTTTAAAAAGAGACAGGAAGTAAAGAAAGGATAAAGGGGTGGAGATGCAGAATAAAGAAGTAGGGATAGATGCTAACATCTACCCCTATTGACTCACTTATTTAAAGATTCTCAATAAACCAATCGGCAACTTGACGCAAGAGATGGTTGCGGGTATTGCCTCCATATATAGAATGGTTGCGATTCGTATAGAAGAGCTCACGGAAATCCTTATCAGCCTGCACGAGAGCTTCAGAATACTCAAAGGTGTTTTGTGGATGAACATTATCGTCAGCCATACCATGACAGATAAGTAACTTACCTTGCATCTGATTTACACGATTGATTGGATTAATAGCGTAACCCACTGCATTCTCTTGTGGTGTACGCATATAACGCTCCGTGTAAATAGTATCATAGAAACGCCAGTCCGTTGGAGGAGCTATCGCCACACCTGCTTTGAACACACCTCTCCCCTCACTCATGCTCATTAAGGTATTAAAGCCTCCAAAGCTCCAACCCCAAATTCCAATTCGAGAGGCATCCACGTAACTTTGCTTCCCTAACCATAATGCTGTTTCTACCTGATCTTTTGACTCTAAATCGCCTAAGCGCATATAAATACTCTTCTCAAAATCAGCACCACGAGCACCTGTTCCTCTACCATCTACAGTAACAACGATATATCCTTTCTGGGCTAAATAGTAATCGAACATACCACCATTCCCCATAGAACCAACATTCCAATTATCTACAACCTGCTGACTTCCTGGTCCACTATATTGGTGCATGATAACAGGATACTTCTTATTTGCATCGAAATCAGACGGCTTTATCATCCATCCATTGAGCTTGACTCCCTCGGATGTAGTAAATGAAAAGAACTCAACGCCCGCATTATTATACTTCTGAAGCTTCTCTTCTAACTCCTTATTATTAAGCACCTCACGCACTTCTTTCCCTCGATTATCATAAATGGTATAAACAAATGGATGATTACTATCGCTCCATGTATTCAAAAAGTATTTATAATCGCCAGAGAACGAAGCTGCATTCCAGCCTTCATGAGCCGACAAACAGGTCATCTTTCCACTCTTATTTACAACATACACCTCTCGTTGCATGGGTTTCCGAGCCGCTGCTTGGAAATAAGTATTGCCTGTTTTCTCATCATAACCATAGATTGCAGTCACATCATAATTGCCCTTATCAATCTGACGCAAGAGTTTTCCGTCCTTATTATAAAGGTATAAGTGCATAAAACCATCACGATCAGAAGGGAAAAGGATGTAATCTTTCATGATAGAGATACCTTCCATCGCTGCCTCCTGAACATACTTTGAAATATGTTCCTTTATCAATAATGAGCAAAGTCCCGTATACGGATTTGCCGCATAGAGATTCAATTCATCTTGATGGCGATTCATCGTATAGATAACCACACGATTAGGATCGGTTGTTGTCTTTATGCGTGGAATATATCCATCAGCCGCTAAAGGTAAATTGATTTGACGTACAGATGCACCCTCCAAAGAATATGACCAAACTGACACTTTTGAATTGTCTTCGCCTGCCTTCGGATATTTATAACTGTATTCTCCAGGATAAACACTATAAGCATCAAGTTGAGGATGAGAGCCACGGAATAGCTGCAACGAATAAGTCTTTACCTTGCTTTCATCATATCGAATCCAACTCAAAGTCTTACTATCAGCACCCCACGCCAACGCATTATTAAATCCAAATTCCTCTTCATTTACCCAATCTGGCAATCCGTTAATGACTTTATTAAACTCGCCATCGGTTGTTACCTGCGTCTCTTTATCGCCATCCGTAATATAGATATTGTTCTTATGAACAAAGGCGATCTTTGTTCCATCAGGAGAAAAGGTTGGAATCTGCTCGGCACCTTCCTTTGACAGATGCTTCAACTGCTTTGTCTTCACGTCATAAAGATAGAAATCAGCCGTGAAAGAACGACGATAAATACGATGTGTGTATTGGTTTGCAATAACAATCTATTTCCATCTGCTGATACCTGATAATCATCAAACGATTTGAGATTCTCCCCCTGGGCATTAGCCAAATCAAAGATAACTCCTGTCGGCTTTCCCGTCACAAAGGAGTATTTCACAACCTGTCGACCATCCTCCGAGATGCGAGCATACTCCGATGTTCCCTTTAAAGAGTTAACACCTGATATACGCTTTGCAGCAAAAACACCAGCTGTGATATCACGTATAGATATAGGTTCACCAGCCATCAATTGGAGTGCAGTCAAGATAGTAGCACACATAAGGATTATTCTTTTCATAAAATCAAGTTTAAACATCGCAAAAGTATAAATATTCTGTACATTTGCAACAAGAATGGAACAATATTATCGTGACTTTGGGAACTGGCTTCGCGAACAATTCCCTTTTAAGGTTCAGAAGATTTCTATCAATGCTGGCTTCACATGTCCTAATCGGGACGGACGTGTAGGGCGAGGTGGCTGTATCTATTGCAATAATCAAACGTTCAATCCTACGTATTGCGATAAGCAAAAGAGCGTAACCGAACAGTTGGAAGATGGTAAAAGATTCTTCGCTCGCAAGTATCCAGATATGAAATATCTCGCATACTTTCAGGCTTACACGAATACTTATGGCACCAATTCGCATTTGAAGGCTCTTTATGAGGAGGCATTAGCAGTGGAGGATGTTGTCGGATTAGTCATCGGAACTCGTCCGGATTGTATTAATGACGACCTGCTTGATTACTTTGAAGAATTGAATCAGCGCACCTTCCTCATCGTCGAATATGGTGTTGAGACCTGTAACGATGCTACCTTACGCCTCATCAATCGTGGGCATGACTTCGATTGTGCTAAGCAAGCAATCGAACGCACCGCAAGTCGTGGTATTCGTGTAGGTGCGCATATCATACTCGGATTACCCGGTGAGGATGAAAACGAGAGTCTCCGACAGGCACCCATCATATCTTCTCTCCCTCTCACAACCTTGAAAATCCATCAAATGCAGATTATTCGTGGAACGAAGTTAGCTAAAATGTATGAGGAACATCCGTTCCATCTTTACAGCGTGGACGAATATATTCATCTGATAGCCGAATACATTAGTCGATTAAGAGCCGATCTTATCCTCGAACGATTCGTTAGTCAGAGCCCGCCAGAACTACTCATCGCACCAAAATGGGGACTAAAAAATTACGAATTTACCCATCGTCTCAACAATTACATGAAGGAGCATTGCACGAAAAAGAAGGAGATTTAAACTTACTCACTATTAGAATTTAGCAAAAACAACACTCATAAACTTCTAAGATAAAAGGATATGTCATAAGAAAGGCATATCCTTTTTTTGTAATAAAATACTGCTAAATTTAGGATTTATAATTGCGTTTTTTTCTGAAGCGCATTGGACTTTGGTCATAAATACAGGAATTAGAGAGTAAAAATCGTAATACATTTATAATTATCTGATTATTAGATATTTATAAAAACATCCAATCGTTTTTAAGTGAAATGATATAGCAAAAATATGTAAAAAAAGTAGGCTGATTTTTACCCAAAATCATATTACTTTTTTTGCTAAAAAAACGGAGCTACATTTTACTAAAAACGATAGTACTTTTCACCAAAAACGGAGGTACGTTTCATCAAAAACGGAGGTACGTTTTACTAAAAACAGAGGTACGTTTTATAAAAGACTAATATTTCGTGCTTAAATAAGTAGTATGATTTCTAGAATGAACCGATATTCAGATAATGTTTTGTAAATAGTTTTCCAAACAACACATTGCTTCTATTACCTAAACAAAAAAGGAGGATATACCTCAAATGGTATATCCTCCTTGCTTATTTATCCCTCATTATCGGTTGATAATGGGTTTGAATCGTTGCTTTTGATTAATCCAATGTCTTGAGCTGTTCCGCAACTTCATCGTTAATGCGCTTAGCAAACTCTTCCATTGTCATGGTAGCTTGCTCACCACCACCTTGCTGACGCATAGAAACTAAGCCTTCGGCTGCCTCTTTCTCACCAACAATGACCATATAAGGTACACGCTTTAGCTCGTTATCACGAATCTTGCGACCAATCTTCTCATTGCGATCGTCCATGATTGAACGGACATCGTGAGCATCAAAGTAGGCCTTTACTTTGCGAGCGTAGTCATTATACTTCTCAGAGATTGGAAGAATTGCCACCTGATCAGGTGTCAACCAAAGTGGGAAGTGCCCTGCTGTGTGCTCAATGAGCACAGCTGTAAAGCGTTCGAGCGAGCCAAATGGTGCACGGTGAATCATCACAGGCGTCTTCTTCGTATTATCTTCCGCTGTATATTCGAGTTTGAAACGGTTAGGAAGATTATAGTCTACCTGGATAGTGCCCAACTGCCAACGACGACCGATGGCATCCTTTACCATGAAATCGAGCTTAGGACCATAGAAAGCCGCCTCTCCAAGTTCTACACGCGCCTTGAGACCTTTCTCTTCACAAGCTGCCTTAATAGCGGCTTCGCTCTCTTCCCATACCTCATCAGAACCGATGTATTTCTCTTTATCGTTAGGGTCGCGGAGTGAAATCTGTGCTTCGTAATTGTCGAATCCAAAGGTTGCGAATACCTTTAGAATAATATCGATATTAGTTTCGAACTCTGCTTTTACCTGATCTGGGCGAACGAAGATGTGCGCATCATCCTGTGTAAATGTGCGAACACGGGTCAATCCATGCAACTCACCGCTCTTTTCATAGCGGAATACCGTTCCGAACTCAGCAATACGCAATGGAAGATCTTTATAAGAACGTGGCTTGTAAGCATAAACCTCACAGTGGTGAGGGCAGTTCATTGGCTTAAGCATGTACTCTTCATCCTCCTCTGGTGTATGAATTGGCTGGAAAGCATCCTTGCCATAGTGGGCATAGTGACCAGAAGTTACATAAAGGTTCTTACCACCGATACCTGGAGTAATAACCTCCTGATAGTTGTAAGGACGGAGAAGACGGCGCAATAACTCTTGTAAACGTAGACGAAGTTGCGTACCCTTTGGTAACCAAATAGGTAAACCCTTACCTACACGATCAGAGAACATGAAGAGTTCCATCTCTTTCCAATCTTGCGGTGGTCACGTTTCTTAGCCTCTTCGAGCATAACGAGATATTCATCAAGCATCTTTTTCTTTGGGAAAGAGATACCATAGATACGTGTCATCTGCTCACGCTTCGCATCGCCACGCCAGAAAGCACCGGCAACGCTGGTAATCTTGATAGCCTTGATAGCACCCGTTGATACAAGGTGCGGACCACGACAAAGGTCGGTGAAACTACCTTGTGTATATGTTGATATGGTTCCATCCTCGAGATCTTGCTCAATGTGTTCTACCTTATACTCTTGTCCATCAGCAGTAAACTCCTTAACGGCATCTACTTTAGATATATCATGACGCACAACTTGCTCGTTCTTCTTAGCAAGTTCACGCATTTTCTCTTCAATCTTTGGGAAATCGTTCTCAGAGATAGCCTGACCCTTTGGTGGCATTACGTCATAGAAGAAGCCATTTTCAACAGCAGGACCGAAACCAAACTGTATACCTTGGATAAAGTTCCTGTAATGCTTCTGCAAGAAGGTGGGCAGAAGTGTGCCAGAAGGTGTGCTTACCTTCCTCATCCTCAAACTTATAAAGAGCAATCGTTGCATCCTCATTGATAGGACGATTGAGCTCTACTGTTTCGCCATTTACACCGCAAGATACAACGTCACGGGCGAGAGCCGGCGAAATGCTCTCGGCGATTTGATAACCAGTTACGCCCTGTTCGTACTCACGAACGGAACCATCTGGGAAAGTGATTTTAACCATACTACAAATTAGTTTTATAAATCAAAGTTGCGGCAAAGGTAACACTTTATTATGAGAATGAGGAATATAAATGTGATTTTCAACAAATCAATTGGTAATAGAGATTCGCCAAGTGCTATCAATTCGCACTTAATAGTCTATGCTGACTTAAAGATTAGGTGTATAATCAATCAGACGAGGAATGGTTATGGGAGTTTGCTTGCTTATTCTCACCATCTGTTACTTGTTTCATTAACCAAGGACTCTTATTTAATGGTCGAAGATGATTGATATCAAACTTAATCGGCTTGGAAGGGCGTTGCTTTGGCTGTCGTCCTGCTTTGATATCAGCTCGGAGTTGTTGAGCTGCACTAAAGTCTTTCCATCGCTTTAGCATATAATCTAATTGGGTAAGCGCTGTTTGCTTGTCTCCTACCCTATACAAACAATAAGCTCGATTAAACCAATAATCACGATTGTCAGGCGAAATATCTATCGCATGAGTATAAGCAACAATAGCACTATCGTAACGTTCTTCACGAATATTAGTCATTCCATAAAGTTCATAGATATCAGCTATATAAGGTTGTAGCTCTAAGGCACGCCGACAATCGCTATCAGCTCCTTTATAATCTTCTAAATGATACTTGGATAAAGCCATAAGATACCATGCTTCATAAAGGTTTGGCTTTAAACCAACAATACGAGAGAATATTTGCATGGAAGTAACGTAATATCCTTGATCTAGCGTTCGCCTCCCCTCTTCCATCATCTTATTGATGTTATACTGGGCTGCTGCTGGCAATGTCAAGAGACAGAGCAAGGATACTACGATACCACGCAACATATCACTCTACTTACGTGGAGGCTTCACACGATAGTTACAACGCACCTTTCCTTGCAAAAGGGCTTTCAACTTACTATTTATCATCTGCTTGCGGAATGGGGAGAGATGATCAGTAAATACTTTGCCATCAAGATGATCGAACTCATGCTGAATAACACGGGCAAGGTAGCCTTCAATCCATTCTTCATGTTCAACAAGATTCTCATCAACATACTTCACATAGATGCGCTTGGCCCGTGTCACAGACTCATGAATACCTGGCAATGATAAACATCCTTCTTCTAAAGTTTCAGTCTCTGAATCATCGAACTCTAAGATATGTCCGTTGATGAAAGCATGACGAAAACCTTTATACTCAGGGAATGTATCTGAAAGAACATCCAAATCAATAACTACCACACGAATAGACTTTCCTATCTGTGGAGCAGCCAACCCTACACCATCACTGGCAGTATTGGTCTCAAACATATTTTGTATCAGCTGCTGCAAATCAGGATAGTCAAGAGGAATATCCTCTGCTACTTTGCGCAACACAGGCTGACCGTATGTGTAAACAGGTAATACCATATTACTTCTTTAATTAATTATTGGGTTTTAGGTCTTATTGCATTAATCGAGTCGATTAAACAAAGCACACTCATCGACTAAAGCCCTTTAGACCTCATGTAATCCTGAAGAATAATTGTTGCAGAAATCTCGTCAACAAGCCCTTTGTCCTCACGACGTGTCTTTTTCTTCACACCACCAGCAATCATCGCTTGATGCGCTATCACAGAGGTAAATCGCTCATCATAATAATCGATAGGCATCTCTGGATGTAGTTTACGCCAACGATTAACGAAGTTTTCTACACGAGCTAGATTCTCACTAGGTAGACCATTCGGCTGAATAGGCTTACCTATTACCAATTGATCTACTGATTCCTTGGCAACATATTGTGTCAAGTAATCAAAAATATCGGATGTGGGGATAGTCGCTAACCCATTTGCAATAATACGCAATGGGTCAGTGACTGCCAATCCTGTACGTTTCTTTCCGTAGTCTATTGCTAGAATCCTACCCATTTACTTTGCGAGCAACCAAGCATCAGCATAAGTTGCACGAAGCTGATTACGGCTTTGTACTGCAGCAGCTTTACTGTCAAATGTAGCAGCAACAACACGATACATATTATTACCAGAATTGAAAGCTACCTGTGCTGAGTAACCTGCATTCTGCAAACGTTGCTGCAAACCTTCTGCATTAGCCTTTACACCGAAAGAACCAACAACAACGCTATAAGCCTTCAAGCCAGCACCATTCACAACTGAAACATTCTCACGACGAACAGGCTCATTGTCATAGTTGTCGACAACTGGAGCTTGATTTACAGGCTGCTGCACTGTCTCAACAGGAGCAACAACAGGAGCTTCCTGCTTATTGCTATCATCATTATCTGTAGATGTCTGCTCTTGGGCTTTTTGCCTTTTTCATAAGCCTTCTTGTATGCACTCTCACTAGACTTACAACCAGTGAATGACAATGCCACACACATTGCAGCACCCAAAACCATCATTTTTTTCATAATCCGTTAGTTATTTATTGGTTATACTTTTTTTATTCTTTTTATCGTGCGAAGTTACGAAATAAGCTGCAGAAGTTAAAAAAATAACGTAACTAAAGTTTGTTAAATAAGGTATTTGCAATATTTTTTTAACACAAAAATACAAGCCATTATATTGTCAGTACGCGAAACTTTGACTATATTTGCCAATGAATAGATTATGTTTAACTAACATTTTAAAGTAAGAGATTATGAAGACATTAGGTTACATTGGAGCATTCCTCTGCGGTAGTATTACAGGTGCAGCACTTGGACTTTTGTTGGCTCCAGAAAAGGGAACAGACACACGAACAAAGATTGCTGATGCTGTTGACGACTTCTGCAAGAAGCACGATCTTAAACTTAGCCGTAAAGAGGCTGATGAATTTGTAGAGGACATCAAGGACGCAGCAGCAGAGACTATCTAATTTGTTGAAATGTTTTCTAACGATAACAACATTGAAACAATAGCGCAACTCGTTGAGGCGTTAAAGCATTACATCGGGCTTCAATCAGAATATCTGAAGCTCGATGTGATTGAGAAGATTGTGCGGTTATTGACTGTAATTACTATATTTACAGTTTTTAGCGTAACTCTTCTCATCTCATTGGTTTATTTTTCTTTTGCAGCAGCTTATGCGTTGCAAACATTGATGGGTTCGCTTATCCTGGCTTTCCTAGCCGTTGGTGCTTTCTATTTAGTACTACTCATTTTCTTTATCTTATTACGTCATCGTTTAATCGAACGGCCATTAGTAAGATTCTTAGGAAGCCTTTTAATGTCAAAATAAGCTTATGACTGACCAGAAAACTATCACTGATTCTGAATATAAGTCGTTGAATGACATTCGACTTCGGAAAGCTCAGTTGCTTACCGACTTAACCAAAGACAGCAACAAGATAGCTGACTTATGGAATCAGCTCATGCACAAACCCAAGAATAATAATACACCAACACAACGCTTCTCTGGGTTTATCAATACTGGAGCCGGCGTATTAGATGGACTTATCTTGGGCTGGAAGCTCTATCGGAAGTTTGGTGGTATGAAGACTTCCCGCTCCTCTGATAAAAAGAAATTTGGCTTATTCCACAAAAGAAACAAGTAATAGCAGTTTTTCGAAACTGACTTTAGCAAACAAAGAAATAAGGTGTATCAAAAAGCAAATAGCAGTATCGATACACCTTATTTCATATTCAATAGGGAAATCACAAAATCACAATCACAAAATCACAAAATCAATTATGATAGTATCATGCTTTTTCTTTATGTAGATAATGTTTCATTATATATTATTATTTATTAATAAGGTATTATATTATATTAGGAATCCCTTTTACACATTGAAAATCCTTTTTGTGATTTTGTGATTGTGATTTTGTGATTGATGTGATTGATGTGATTGATTGAACTTTATCCCATTAGGCAAAGGGCAAAAAAACAAATCATTCTGTCTTATCGTTCCTCGCCCTTCATTTGTCTATCTCTCTGTAACACAAGTTATTACAGAGCCATTTGCAATACTTGTTATCCCAGTACCTCGAAAAACTAATGTTTTCTTTAAAATTCTACTTACCTTTGCAGCACAGACAAGAAAAAGAAGCACCATCCTCTACCTCCAACCGCTGACTCTTAGCCTCTACCTAATGCATGAAACAGCTACAATGGAAGAAAGTCGTAAGTTCAAATGTTAATGATTAAAGTTCAAAAAGGTTAGCATTAATAGGCTCAGAGGTTAGTGTTAACAGGCTTAAAGGTTAGTATTAATGACCAATAGGTAAAATAATAAAATTCAAAGACCAATGCTACACACAGCGAACTCACATTTAATAATATTTGTATTTGGTTCTTCCTTTTACAACAAAGGTAATGAATCAACCTTGCTTCCTAAAGGGATTATACCCTGTTTAAGTTTCTTGCTACAAACTTAGAGTCATTATGTCTTCTGAAGGTTAAATTATCTACTTGTTTCTACTCAAATCTGTCTGAAAATGATTATCTTTGCAGTGAGTATGTATAATGCATTACATATTAAGTTATGTAGCAATAATTTATATTATAGATATAAAACCAAATGTCATCAAAATGAATCTAAAGAAAAAAGAATATACATTTATTGATTTATTTGCAGGCATTGGGGGATTTCATATAGCAATGCACAGTGTGGGTGCACGTTGTGTATTTGCAAGTGAATTGGATAAGTATGCTCGGATCTCTTATGAAGAAAATTTTAAAGAAATAGTGCCTTCTTTATTTGAAAAGGATAAAGAAGGTCAATATTTGTATTTCAATGAAGACATTACAGAAGCTGAAACGGAGAAAATACCTAACTTTGATATATGCTGTGGTGGATTTCCATGTCAGCCATTTTCTGTTGCAGGCTTTAAAAAAGGTTTTGAAGATACACGTGGGACCTTGTTTTTCAACATTGCAAATATTGTAAAAGAAAAGATTAAAAGTGGCTATCCTCCTAAGGTCTTATTTTTAGAAAATGTGCGTGGACTAAAAACACATGATAAAGGTAATACGCTTAAAGTAATTTTAGCAACCCTTGATGAGCTTGGCTACAATTATTCTTATGATGTATTAAATGCAAAGTACTTTGGAGTTCCACAAAATAGGGAGCGATTATTTATTATTGCATGGTATAAAGAACTTATTAATGTTGACCATTTCAAATTCCCTTACGGTATTGATGTAGAGGGGAATACAATATTCGATAAGAGTAAGGTTAAGGAAGGGACTATTCCTACAAAAGTATCTGATATATTTGAACCTCAGTCAGAAGAAAGGGATAAGTTTACGATAAGCGACAGAATGTGGCTTGGTCATCAGACACGAAAAGAAAGGAACCGTCAAAACGGTAAGGGCTTCGGGTATTCTAAATTCTATGGAGACAGTGTTTATACAAGTACTATCTCTGCACGTTATTGGAAAGACGGAAGTGAGATTCTTATAGATCAATCTGATAGAAAAATGAACCCACGAAGGCTTACACCAGTAGAAGCTGGAAGGCTTCAAGGATATAGAATTTTAGGAAATGGTTGGGAGTATCCCGAATGTGAAAACAACCAAAACTATAATGACAGAAATCCTGAATTTAAGATTGTTGTGTCTAAAAAAGAAGCATATCATCAATTTGGTAATAGCGTTGCTATTCCTGTTATAAAGAGAATTGCACAAGAAATAATGAAACAATTATTATAACTATGTTAAAAGACCTATCTAATTTAGAAAAAGAATTGGCTCAACTTATTGCAGATAAGAAACAACAGTTAAGCCTTGATTGTGTTTTACCTGATGCCTTTAAACGTCTAACACGCAGAATAGAAAATAATAAAATAGTCTATCAACAATACAGCTTTACAGTTTCGTCGACAATAGACATTTACTTCCCTAACCAACTGTGGTATTTTGCTGCAATTTGTGTTCCATTATACACTGAACTAAAAAAATATGCAGACTTGGTTAAAAGTAATTTAACAAAGAAAGAAATAATAGACTGCAAAGATAATAGGGCGTATGCAGAGACGCTTATAAATTCTAAGTCAGAACTTATAGCAGAGAAAGATAATGTTATAAATTTCTTATCTGACTACAAATGGTGGCGAGGAGGAAAAACAATCGATAGAGGAGACTATTATTACTCTCCAATCTTATCTATCTGCAATCTTGTGAATGCTTCTCAAGGTTATGTTGCGGAAATGTGTAAATATTTGTCCACAAATCCTGAAGCTACTCAAATCCTGCTGAATGTAGTTGACAATTTACCAGAGTCTATCGATGATTATGAAATTATCGTAGAGAGCTCTAAAGTTGTAGAGTTTTTATGCCGTACAGTTAAAGAGCTTTTAATGTTTGATGAAAACATGTCTATGATAGATTTTAATATAAATACTAAGACTATTGGTGTATCTGGCTGTAATATCGGTAAATTAAAGGATATTCAAGATAAAAATGATGATCCAAGAAGAGCTAATGACTGCGATACATCAATAGTTTGGGAATATGCTGGTAAAAAATATTATTTCCTTAAAGAACAGACAACTGAAGGTGCGAAAGCTTTTATAAACGCAATTGATGAAATCTATAAACCTTATTATAAAGCTGAGTTTGATAACAACATGTTCATACTCAAAAAAAGAAAGGTGCAGCAATTAAATATAGGTTTATCTAATAACCAATCTAAGTCTCAAAAATGTATCAATGGTCTTCCTCTCCAGCAAATTTTCTATGGTGCGCCAGGCACAGGTAAGTCATGTGGTATAAAGAGGACTTTGGACAATAATCATGTAGCTGAAAATAATATTTTCCGTACCACATTCCATCCTGACAGTGACTACTCTACCTTTGTGGGTGCTTATAAGCCAACGATGGAGGTTGTGCCACGATATGAGAGTAGTACGGGAACACAGGTAGAAGAGAGGCGCATTGCTTATAACTTTATTCCACAAGCATTTCTAAATGCCTATGTGCGTGCTTATCAAACAGATGAGAATGTTTATCTTGTTATTGAGGAGATAAACAGAGGTAATTGTGCTCAGATATTTGGCGACTTATTCCAACTCTTGGATAGAGGTGATGATGGGAAGTCGGAATATAGTATCAAAGCAGACACAGATATTAGGACTTATTTAGAGGGGGTGTTAGGAGATGATAACGAAGGCATCAAGGGCGGCAATCTCTGTCTACCAGCAAACCTCTATATCCTCGCTACCATGAACACCAGCGACCAGAGTCTGTTCCCAATCGATAGTGCATTCAAGCGCAGATGGGAGTGGGAGTATGTGCCAATCCGCAATGAAGAGCAAAGCTGGGTTATAGCAGCTGATGGAAAAGAATGGGACTGGTGGCAGTTCTTAGAAGCTGTGAACGAGAAGATTGCCAGTGTAACGGATAGTGAAGACAAGAAATTAGGTTACTACTTTGTTAAGCCTGCCGATGGACACACGATTACAGCAAAGACCTTTGTGGGTAAGGTGTTGTTCTATCTTTGGAACGACGTATTTAAGGATTATGGCTTCAGCGATGATGAGTTCCAGACGGAAGATGGTAAGGAGATAAGATACCCAATGTTCTACGAGACAGCTGTTGTAGGTCAGGAAGTGAATGAGGAACTTATCGCTCAATTCCTCAACAAGCTATTGCCAAAGCCAGAGGAAACGGACGAAGCAACGAATACTACGACCCAAGAAGAAGCCTAAGCGTGAGAGTTATCATAGAAGGATATTGCTATCGAGCCAGTGCAGTGCGTGATGTGCTACACGAGCTAAGCACACTGGAGAATGTGGAGGGCGAGATAAGTGTGGGTTATGTAGGCTACTATTATCATCCACAGCTAAGAGATTGTGTCTTTATTCTTCCTAAGGTATTAGTGAACGAGGAGAACAAAGTGTTTCTCGGTTAGATCCACACGACATCATCGACCTTGATAATTGTAAACTTCTGACATCAGAAGAGCGTAACTTTATCTATGAGTTTGCAGTGTGGATATATCGTGCGATAGAGGTGTTTAATAAGAACAACCCCAAGAACGATATTGTTTACCATAGACAGATAGCTGAGATGGGAAAGGGAAAACGAATGTTGAGCAATACCTTCCTTGACATCCTGCTCTCTCTCTTACGTTTTAATAAGGAGCGACATAGTTTCTTCACCACAGTATTGCGCAATCTTCATTCAGGCTATAATAAGATTAATTGGATACGTACTATCTCTCGTTCTACGGCATGGGTGCAAAATGATTTCCCTGTTTATCTTAACCCTGTGAACAAGAAGCGACAGATAAATACCGATGAGGAACTCATCATCATCTATTTCTCAATCCTTAATCATATCAGCGAAACATACGGCTTCCCTGTGGATATCACGCTCGGTTTTGAACTGATAAAAGGAAGAAAGTTTGAACATTATTTGAAGGGTTATGGTAAGCGTCGATTGAAACAAATAAAGTATCGTTACTTCTCTGATATACAGCTGCGGTTGTGGGAGTTGTGCTATGCTTTCTTTGATAAGGCACATCAGATTCATATCGTAGCAGAACAGCGAGAATACCTGTTGGTAAAGAACTTCAACATTGTCTTTGAAGCCATTATCGACGAGCTGATAGGCGATAAGGAGCCCCCACGAGGGCTGAAAGACCAAGACGATGGCAAGCGGGTAGACCATATTTACAGTTACCGTAATCTCACGAACAACGAGGAAAATAAACCGATTTATTATATTGGTGACAGTAAGTATTATAAGATTGGTAATAAGATTTCAGACGAGTCTGTCTATAAGCAGTTTACCTATGCTCGTAATGTGATACAGTGGAATCTCAATCTCTTTTTAGATAACAGTGAAAAGGATGCCGCATTGCGCAAGGAACATCCAATATACAGGGATGAACTAACGGAGGGATATAACATCATTCCGAACTTCTTTATCAGTGCAAAGATGGACGAAAAGCTGTCGTATGCAGATAATGTTTCGACCACAAACTGTGAGAATAACACTTTCCTCTCTCGTCATTTTGAGAATCGTCTTTTCGATCGTGATACGCTGTTAGTCTATCACTACGATGTAAACTTCCTCTACGTTGTTTCGCTCTATGCGAGAGAAAATGCACACCAGAAGGCGCAATGGAAGCAGAAGGTACGTGAACTCTTTAGAGAGAAGATACAAGAGGCATTAGAAAAGCGATATGACTTCTATGCGATGAAACCAAAGCCGGGAGTGAATCATGAGGAATATCTACGTAGAAACTTCCAAGAATTGTTGGGAAAGGTGTATCGTCCCTTTGATGACACAAACTATCTCTCATTGGCGTTGGATCAGAAAAAAGATAATGACACTTTATTAACTAAATTGCAGAAAGACTATTATGTGGTAGAGTGTCCGTTAGGAGAGAATCCAAAGGTCGTGTTGAGTGGTGAGAAGGCTCAAAATAGTTCTGAGGCGGTTCATGGTCGTAAGGGCGTATTGATGGTGATGATGGAGAAATATGCGACTAAGTCAGCTAATTTCTCTCATGGTAAACTGGCTATTGCTATTAAGATGACCATAGAGAGTATGGATATTGTGGAAAACCTTAGCAATATTGGTTATGTACTCTTTCATCATCGTAGTGATAACGACCAGCACCTCTTTTCTGTCAAGGGAACATGTACAATAAAGGCTGCAGGCGAGTTAGAAGACGACCGCTATAAGAATATTGGCAACAAAGAGCTGTATATCTCTGTAGATATTGACACAACCGAACTCCCCAGCGATAATCTCCATGCGTCAATAATAAAACCAGCATCGAAAGAAACAAGATATGATGCGCAGTTTACATGGTTGAGTGATTTGGAAACACTCTAGACGTAGACGCTTTGACAATTTCACCATCAACTTATTAGAGGGCAATTGCTGCCTATTGCCTGTTTCTAAAGAAGCCGTGCATCAATGTACAAAGAACCATTGACACACAGCTTGCTTTGTTCAGAGTTCGTTGGACTCACGTTAAGTAAGGATCACTAGCTCAAGAGGGGTATATTTAGAGGAAATCAAATCACTTTTATTACTTGAACTTTAAAAGACATGTTAGCGCAATTTATAACCTTTAAAGGCATAAAACAAAATATAGCCGAAACAGATAAAACATAGTCCGTAAGCGTAACGAACATCTGAGACATCTTTTAGTAGCCCAAACAATACTGTTATGACAGCTCCTCCGATAAGCCCCATCGTTAAGAGAGATGAACCTTCCTTAGTAAACTTACCTAAATCCATCAATGCTAAAGGCCAAAAAGCAGGCCACATCAATGAACAACCTAAAGCCACAATACCAATAGAATATATACTATATACACTGGTAAAAATCACAACAAGGAAAGTTCCTAGCAATGCAATAAAGGAGAATATCTGTAGAGCACGTGTTTGAGAAAGAAACTTCGGAATTAGTATAATACCAGCTATGTATCCAACACTAATACAGATAGGACTTATCCACGAATAATTTTCAGGATGTGAAAGACCTAATTCTGCTGCATAGTCTATAAGCGTACCTAAAACGATTGTCTCAACACCTACATAAAAAAATATTGCAATGGCTCCTAATACAAGATGTGGGAATTGGAATATGGAGTGTTTACTGTTCGCATAAGCTGAAACTTCCTGGTCTATTTCATTATCATCTTCACACTCCTCACCTGCTGCTTTCACTTCAGGTAAAGGAGACAAAAGGGCAACAACAGCCAGGACAACGAAGATACAGATAATCATAAGAAATGGTTTCTGCAACTCTTCAATCCCAATATGACCAGCATCTCCTACAAAGAAAGATATAAATAAAGGGGAAACAGGCCATGCCAACTTATTAATCATTCCCGTGATCGAAATACGCTTTGCTGCACTCTCTGTAGGTCCTAAGATTGTAACATAAGGATTAATGGCTGCTTGTAAGAATGTATTTGCCGTTCCACAGAAAAAAGAAGCCGCAAGAAATAAGAGGAAGTTCTTCACATCCACCGACAAGACAAATACACAAAAAGCAACTGCAAACATTCCAAAGGCTGTTGCCATAGTACGCTTATATCCAATCTTACTAATCAATATTCCTGCAGGATAACCAAAGATAAGGAAAGGTAGGAAGGTTGCACCAATAAGCATATATGCCTCCATAGAGGATACACTCAGTGAGACTTTCAATACTGGAACCAACAAAGAATTGATTCCTAGTGCGAAGCCACATGTGAAAAACATTAAGCCTAAGAATGACATGGCTACAAAGAAGTTCTTTTGTTCTTTCATAATTCTATTTATAAAATTGTTATTTAATATTCTTCTTAACTCTAAATATTCAACGACCATCTTAAATAAGATCATCAAGTATGCCGAAGAATCTCATCACGGCACTCTTCCATCAACCACTTCGGTGTACTGGTCGCTCCACAAATACCTACAGTTTGTACACCTTCAAACCATGTCATATCTATTTCGTCAGCACTCTCCACCTGATGGGAATTTGGATTCACACTTAAGCACTCGTGGAAGAGAACCTTACCATTTGAACTCTTACGACCTGCCACAAAGAGAATCAAATCGTGGCGAGCTGCAAATGACGATATATTTGGCATGCGGTTAGCCACTTGTCGGCAAATAGTATCAAAGCTCTGGAACTTTGCTGTTGGTGAGATATGACTCTGTATATAATCAATTATCTTATGAAACTCGTCCAAACTCTTTGTTGTTTGCGAATAAAGATAGATGTCATGATTAAAATCTAAGCTTTTCACATCCTCAAACTTTTCAATTACAATAGCGTGACTATGTGTTTGCCCTACCAGACCAAGTACTTCGGCATGCCCGTTCTTACCAAAGATAACGATGGAAGCCTCACCCCCAACCTCTCTCTGAGTGGAGAGAGAAGCTGATATAGAAGATGGATGATAAGCTTCGTCATGCTCAGTATCACTTCTCCTACTTGTAGAAAGCGTAACAACTCGTTCTCCTTTATTTTCCAAAGAGATTTCTGCTGGATATTGACCTTTCTCATATTGCGATTTAATACGGCGTTGAAGCGCAAGTACAACAGGGCATGTCGCATCAATGATCTCTATGTTATTACGCTTAGCAAGCTCGTATGTCTCTGGTGGTTCTCCATGTGCTCGAAGTAAGACCTTCACATTATGTAGGTCACGCATCTGCTCATGATTAATGGTGATCAGTCCCTTCTTTGTAAGGCGTTCCACCTCCATACTATTATGCACTATATCTCCTAAGCAATAGAGCTTTGTGCCCTTTGCCAATTCTTCTTCGGCTTTTTTAATTGCAGTGGTCACACCGAAGCAAAACCCACTGCCGTTATCTATTTCTATTTGAAGCATCTTTCTAAAGAGTTTTCCAACTTATCTACTCGTCCACTTTCATAATTATTGCCCCTGTACGACCACTATACTCTGGTGCATAAGCACACTGAGCTGTACAGATTCCCGTACGATAAACGCCAGCACGATCAATGTAATATTCGGTTTCAATCACGTGTTTACCCTTTGCCATCATGTCGAAGTAATAGGAAGTCGTGTAGTCTTTTGGTGCAATGTAATAGCCCCAGTGATATCCACTCAACTGATTAACTGGCTCTAAACAAGCTGCACGCTTGTCGACAACCTGCACAAAATCATAATCACGATCAGCAATAATCGTCAAACGAATACGAACTTTGTCACCCACTTTCAGATTATTGAGATTCTTTGTCAGAGTACTATCAACCAATACTTCTCGTTTGATTTTCAAACCAGATGTAGCATCAGTAACCTCTGTAGCTGGCTGGAAGAATTGTGCATAAACAGCTCCCCAACTAGTACCCGTACTTGTCTTTTGAATCTTCAATTCTTGTTTGTCAGAAGCAGACAGCGTTCCCATCTGCTCTGTCACCTTAATATATCCAATTCCAGCTGTAGGCTGTAATGTGTTCAGAGGATGATCATTCAACGTAAGTTTAGCATTCTCACCATTCTCCATCACCCATTTACCATCATTCATAAACGCCCATATAGCATCTACGGCATTCAAAGGAGTATCCCAACTCTGTGTTCGCTTCTCTTGTAAAAGCCAGCGTTGCATATTCATTAACGTCTGTTCGTCATTTGGCGTAATGCGCTTCACAGCTTCAATCGCTGCTACTTCTGTTGGTATCTTATAGTCGAACCAACTATATTGCGCACGTTTCGTATCGAAGTAACAACCCTTTTCTTCTGTACAAACCATATACTCCTTAATACTCTGCAAGTACTCTTTTGCTTTCTCCACCTTATTATATTGTTGGAGAATAACAGCCGTGCGAGCCTTACCATAGATAGTTAAGTCGGCAGGTTTCTTAGACAGTCTATCCAAGAGATAGTTAATGTCCGGCGTTGTCTTACGCCCTGCCAAAGCATTTGAATATAAATAATCACAGAGGTCATCCATAGGGAAGAGCAACGTCTTATACTTCTTTTCTGTCTTCTTCATATTGGCGACTTCCTCTCCTACTCGCTTATCCAAATAACGGAAAGCAGCATCAACGATTGTTGAAGTCTCCACCTTATCGGTCAGTGTTTGTAAGCGAACAAGACTCTTAACAACCGATACTGTCATATACAAACTACCCTTCATTCCTGGATACCAAGAGAATGATCCATCAGGATTCTGTAGCTTCTTCAGACTGGTTAATGTCGTAGACAGGCGACTTTGCAATTGGTTTCCATCAAAGAGCCGAACTAACATTTGCTTCTGTTCACGTTCATTATTAGCATCTCTCAACCATGGAGTTTCTTCCAAAGCCAACGTCTTCAAGTCTTGGTTCTTCTCTAATGCTGACATCATAGAGGTTTCTTTTCCAGTTTCTAAACGCCACTGGTTAATCGTCTGTTCTATCTTTGGTGAAGTAGAGATAATCTTCTTTGCCAAACGATTAGCATAGTAAGCTGAAACAAGACTAATGGCGTTCTTCTCGTTTGACTCAGCCACATAAGGCAGTGCCTGAACCATCAACCAATTTGGATTATTCGTATATTCAATGGTCAACCGTTGTGCTGTACTGTTCTTTGGGAATAGCTTATTAACATCAACGACCTTCTCCCCTGCCCCATTCTGAGTGAATGGTAAGGTGTTGGTAACATACTCCTTGTTTTGAAGAACAGGAAGATAATGTTGCTCACCATCAGAGAATCCATCGCCCTCTACCGAGAAGCGAGCAATCAACAAAGACTGATCAGCCGATAACTGATTAGCTTTCTCTGATAATAAAGAAGATAAGTTATAAGTTGCTAAACCATTACTTTGCGCCTTCAAAACGACCTCTTTACAATCTGTAAACAATACCTTTTCAGTTGCAGGATCAATGATTTCAATCTTTGCATTGGCATTGACCTCCTTATCCGACTGATTAAATAATCGTGCAGAAACCATTGCTTCATCACCGATACGCACAAAGCGAGGCATATTCGGTTGAATCATTAAACTCTTCTTTGCAATTACTTCATCTGTCAAATAGCCATGATTCATTTCTTCATCATGCGAGATACCAATAAAACGCCACGTTGTCAAACCTTCTGGAAGCGTGAACTTAATACTTACATTACCCTTTCCATCCGTCTGTAACTGCGGATAGAAGAAAGCCGTCTCATTGAGATTTTCACGCATAGAAGGTGTCACCTTCTTGTCTTCCTTCTTCTCGTCTGTCTTTATCTCTTCATCATTCTTAATGACAGGAGCAGTGTATTTCACAGCTACCCTATCAGTTCTCATCGATGGCATCTGCTCTGCAACACTAAACACACGACTCTCTACTGAATCAGACATAGGCATTGCCTTCAACTCTACCGCACGTGACATTAGAGCATAATTACGTGATTTCATCTTTCCATAACGGAAGCTAAAAGAGGAGTCCCAAGAGCCTAAGTAGCGATTATCGAACTCTGATAAGGATAGTTCAGGCACCTCTCTCTTCTTGATATCAGCATAGGCAGACAAAGTCAAAGGATTAGCATCAGCACCTTCCCAAAGCACACTTTGCTGACTAAGAGAGAAGTAAGGACTTAACATCCAAGAATGTGCAATGATTGCATCGAGGCTCTTGTCATAGAGAGTAGCCATCAGTTGAGCATCTGCCGCCTTGCCATCTGGACGTTTAATACTTACTATCCATTCCTCTTTCTGACCCGGTGTTAGCTTGTCACGGAAGGTAGACCACTTCGTAATTAATCGTTTATCAGGCAATGGGCGAGCGATACTCTGCATGTGAGAATATAATACACCATCCTTCACCCACGCATAATTTAAGGTAATACCATCGCCATATTCTTCTTTATAGAAGAGCTTTCTTGTCTTAATACTATTACTTTGATCAAATGACCCCGTCTCTATTACCTTATTACCAGCATAGATAGAATAAACCACATGTTGGTTTTTATCACTCGATCCAACCTGTAGATAGACAGGCGAACCATCACGTGGGAAGAAATTATCACTCAAGTAGAACCAATCATGTGTAGTAATTACTGGTTGCTTATCATCCATTGAGAAGAGAACAAAGTCTGTATTAATAGTATCAGTTCCACAGATTGCATGCAAGCGATAAGCACCTGAAGACATTGGCTTCAAAGCAACATCCTCATTGGCTTTAGCTGTTGCATAATTGTTATAAACATATAGTTTCTCATCCTTCTGTTGTGGAACTATCACATACTTCACCGTCCCGTCAATGGGTTGACCAGCCATATTGAGGTAATCGAACTTGATTGTTTTCAAGCTATCACACAAGTTCTTATCAGGAATATCACACGCCAACGTGGTCGGATTAGTACCAAGAGGAAGCGAGACAGAGCCTTCTCGGCTCTCACCACCAGCATCTGTCACCATAGCCTCAACCTCAAAGTGATAGAAACGAGGGCGGAAAGAACGATTAGAAACCATTTCTTTCTCTACTTCTTTCGATAGAACGAAAGGTACAGAGACTATGAAATCACCCTTCTCATCTGTTACCACATGACCAATCTTCACCTCCTCGTCACTCTCATAGCTGTCCCACCACCAGCGCATGGGGCGTCGCTTAACCCAATAAGTTACTTTCGCATTCTGTACAGGAACACCAGCAAAGCTCTTGGCATGTCCTTTCAGTTGGATAGTATCACCTATTGTGTACTTCTCCTTGTAGTCATCAAAACTTACTTCAAAGGTTGGACGCTTGTATTCCTCTACTTTAAAACGAACTTGTCCACCTCCTTTACTATTTGTGATAATCGTAAAATCACCAGTAAGTCCACTACTTGGTAACTCGAAATCGACTGCTGCTGTACCAAAGCGATCAGTAGTTACAGCCTTACGACTCACCTCTTTTCCATTCGTATCACGTAGTATCATATCAAATGAAACGCCAGCTTCTGCCTTCATCTTAAAGCCTTTTTGCGTCATTAGATATACAATAGCAGAGGCATGAACAGTCTGTCCGGGACGATAAAGAGAACGGTCTGTATAAAGGTTTGCTACCTCACCATTCTTATTAGCCTTATAGTAGTTATAATTACTTTTAAGGTCCATTGCAGGGGAAAGCCTGGTCTTTGCTTGTGTAGACATAGACATCTGAACTATAATCAGGATCGGTTATAAACGCCTCTCCTTTACTATCCGTTGTAAGTATCTTTGTCAATGGTTTACTACTCCAATTATCCTTTCTGTATTCTATGCGGATGGTTGCACCAGGCACAGGCTGACCCTCATTAGCATCAACCACAACATAACGATTGCGCTTATCAGGCTGTTCTTCCGTCATAACAAATAGGTCGCTGACATAATAAAGAGAGTAGTCTCTTGCTAAACGACTATCTGAAGGAACAAATTCTAACAAGTAAACACCCACTGGAAGGGCGGGGAGATTAAAGGAATCTTTCAGTATCTCATAGTCCTTATAACCCTTATATGTACGCTGAATAACCTGCTTAGAGGATGGTATCAATGATGCTTTGATAGCTTTCAGATCGTTCTTGTCTTCTACATTATATTGAGTATTACCTTTTAAAGATGTACGAGTAATGTTTATCGTAAGGCTTGGCACATTACGAACTTCCATTTGCACCGTATTATCCTTATCCTTACTTGTTACCCGATCTCGCTCTATTTCAGCCGTAGACATGGGTGCCGTCAATTCCTTACGTTCGTTACGAAGCTGTTCAATAGGTGCCCATGTAGGCCAACGAGAGAGTGCATTATCAATAAAAGCAACAAGTTTTTCTGCTGGTTCTTCATCTTCACTCATACAATTATACTTGCTTATTGCCACCTCACCACATATTGGTAAATCGCCATAAACACGCATCAAAGAGTCGAGCAATTCGCTTTTATTATCCTTCTCATCAACCGCAAGCAAAGCTGTATAGCATGCCGCCTCACGATTACCATGCTCTACATAGTAACGATTCAGCTTGTCAAAGTCCCTTGCCTGCATACCAATGACATGGAGCAAGTCGCCTCCAAAGATATGATCATCCTTGCCTATCTTCACTAAAGGGGTATAGTTAGCAGCTTTGACGTGCAAGTAACGACGGATTAGACAATGCTTTCTTAAAGTATTCGGCACTGTTACCATCAGATTTGCCCTGTTCTATCCATCCTAAGACACAGTTATATATTGCAGACAACACCTCATCTTTGCGTTCAGCCTCCCGTGCTTTTACCTTCAACTTATTGAGTTCAACATCCATAGAGTCAGGCGAGATCTGTGTCTGAATACTTGAGGCTAAGAAGTTAGCAGCCAATAGTTGCCCATAAGCCTTCTCACGTTGAGCCTTCTTCTCTATCTTTCGTAAAGATACAATTGCAGTCTTTGGCAAGTCTTTCCGACCTGCTGCTTCCACCTGCTTCCACAATTCATCATAGCTTTGTGCGGCTATTTTCATTGGGAATAACAGAAGTATAAGTGGAATAAAAACAAGTAACTTCTTCATAATTATAACTCTTTAGTGATTGCAAAGATAATGATTTTCAGATAGAGAAACGCCCTATCCACCTTAATATATTATAATTGTTTAATATCAGAAGTGAGGTGTGCCAAGGTGTAAGTAAAGTGGTCAAAGTGATGAAACCCCATATTCTTTAGTGTTTGCTCACTAACCTGTCGATGTGAATCAGTATTATACTCAGGTATTAAAGGAAGCCGAATAATGACTTTATCAGCATATCCATTCTCTGCTAACCACGTTAGGTTGCGAATAACAGACGCATTTTCTTTCCCCGTATAAGCCTTATAAATATCAGAATTTAAGTCTTTGACATCAACATACCACGTATGGATCAAAGGAGCAACACGCTCAACATCTTTCAGAGGAACATTAAGAGCCGTCTCAATCGTTAGTTTCCAAGCTGGATTCATAATATCCGCAAAAGCCTTGATAAAACTTGATTGTAAGAGAGGTTCGCCTCCGCCAAAGCAGATGCCACCTCCTGTTGCCATAAAATAAAGGTCGTCTATCTCTACTTCTGCATATAACTCTCCAGCGTCAACACCTGCCACACACCATCAGACTGTAAGCATTGAGGATTCAAACAATACTTACATCGCAACGAACAACCATGGAAAGCAACCAGTGTTGTTACACCTTCTCCATCTGTTGTCAGCCTATGCCGATTGATAGCTATTAGTGGGGCGGTTACTTCTGATTGCATTTCTCTTTGTGTGATTGCGGTCTATTATATTCAACACTCTGCTTAACATTATCATCAATCTTAATCTTCCCCATTTCAAGATTAGTCCTTCTTAATCGAATAAGCAATTCTTTATTAGGACTCTTAACCTCTTTGACCAATAGATCAAAGCCTACATAACTATCAGAAGTATCTGTTATCAGGAGTGTATCCGTAGGATTCACACGCACCGAGAAACTCCCATCAGTGAATGTAAGAGACTTCTTGCCAGATCTTGTAAACACATTTATTGACGAAATTGGCTTATTGGTTTCGCCATCCACAACCAGTCCACTAATAACAACAGAATGTTCTTTATCAGTAGAGAAATTCTCTACTTTTTGTAAAACCTCTCCCGTCTGCGGACTTTCAATAGCCTTTGCAAAAGTACTCTTGGGCGTATTGTTACAAGAGACAAGAGGGATGGTTGCAACACAGAAGCCCGCTGCTAATCCTGCAACTTTCATGCTCCAACCCCTTCGTTTACGTATTATCAACTGCTCTTCCAAGTATCTGATCTCTTGTTCACAAGCAGGACAAGTGCCAGAGCAATCGCCCTCGTGATGACATTCACAAGGTTGATAACGAATGTTATTTGCATCTGCTATCTGCTGACGAATACCTTTCAATGTTTTGCAAATATCCTTCCCTCTTGTCATACCATTACCTCCTTTTTGATAGAACAACTATTATTATTCTTTTCTACATGTGACGTAGGACTATCAGAATCACTTATTCGCTCACAACTTGAGGCCGCAATTTTACCCAAAACATTGCCATCACTTTGTATAACTACCCTCCTGCGCTTTCGTTTTAACAAAGACCTCACTTTAAAATCCTTAGTAACAAACCCCAAACGAGAGATTCTCAAGGTTGCATCTATCGGTACTTTCACTGCAAAATAGCCATCTTCATTTGCAAAGACATGCTTATCGGTTCCAAGCAATTGCACGTCAGCAGCGATCAAAGGGTCTTTTGCATCAGACGCAATAAGCTGTATTTTAATAACGACAGCATCACATCTACCTTGTGACCAGTCGACTACTTGCAGGTCATCTTGACTTACCTCGTGTATAACGCTAGCAGGAGTTGTATTACACTTAGAGTCTTGTGCAGAGACTGCCAAGGGCATCATTGTGGCACAAATACTTGCAGCAAGACCAATAACCTTCGTGTTTATCCCTTTATGGCTACGCTCTTTTAGTTGGCTTTCAATATATCTAACCTCTTGTTCACAAGCAGGACAAGTGCCAGAGCAATCGCCCTCGTGGTGACATTCACAAGGTTGATAACGAATGTTATTCGCATCTGCTATCTGCTGACGAATACCTTTCAATGTTTTGCAAATATCCTTTCCTCTTGTCATACCATTACCTCCTTTTTGATAGAACAACAATTATTTATTCTTTTCTACATGTGACGTAGGACTATCAGAATCACTTATTCGTTCACTACTAGGGGCTGCAATTTCACCAAAAATATAACGATCCATTTCTAATTCGACGATCCTCTTCTTTAGTTTTAACAAAGATCTCACCTTTAAAACCTTAGTTTCAACTCCAAAACGAGAGACTCTCAAGGTTCCATTTTTCGGTACTTTCACAGCAAAATAGCCGTCTAGACCTGTAGAAGTATGCTTATCTGTTCCAAGCAATCGTACGTCTACAGAGGTCACAGGTCGCTTATTATCAGACGCAATAAGCTGTATTTTAATAACAACAGCATCACGTCTACCTTGTGACCAATCGATTACTTGCAGGTTACCTTGACTTACCTTGTGTACAACGCTAGCAGGATTTGTATTACACTTAGAGTCTTGTGCAGAGACTGTCAAAGGCATCATTGTGGCACAAATACTTGCAGCAATACCAATAACCTTCGTGTTTATACCTTTATGACTACGCTCTTTTAGTTGGCTTTCAATATATCTAATCTCTTGTTCACAAGCAGGACAAGTGCCAGAGCAATCGCCTTTGTGGTGACATTCACAGGGTTGATAACGAATGTTATTCGCATCTGCTATCTGCTGACGAACCTCTTTCAATGCCTTACAAATATCCTTTCCCTTTTGCATAATGATGGTCTTTAAGTTTTGAAATATTACTATCCAATATGCAAATATACGAAAAATAATAGAATAGCAAACACTATTATTGATACGAATTAAGTATCATAACATTTGATAAGATATAATAAGTAAGAAAACAAGAGACGCCCTCTTGCGTTCAAAGAGACGCCTTCTTTGCCATGAAGAAAGCCTCTTCTCACATCAAGGAAACGCCCTTTTCAAATAGATAAAAGCGGAAAGACTTATCGTCCATCCGCTTTTATCGCTCGATAACTTTAAACTCTGAGAAGTCAGTCTTACGCAATAAGTCTTCGTAAGAGAGCTTGGGATGCTTCTTCATATAGACTTCCACCGCATCTTCATACCGACTATGATAGATGCGTTTCGTCATGATTTGATTCACAATCCATTGAATCTTTCCTATCTGTAAGTCACGCTCTATCTGTGGACGTGACTCAAAGTACTCTAGCGGATAGATACTCATCAAATAGAAAGTTAAGCAATCCGGAAGGATGTATTCACGCGACATTTGCTTGCGTTGAGCAGGTGAATAAAACCTTGCATACAATGGATAATTAGCTCCAAGATACTTATCTAGAGAGACACCTATCGTCCCGTTACCAACAACAATACTCTGATCTAAAGCGGAGATCTGCGCATATACCTTTGGAATCTCTATGTCTGGGAGGACTTGCTTCAGCCTACTAAAAGAGGTGCTAAGCTGTTTATCAATGTCATCCGTATTAGCATATTCAGATTCAACTGCCGCTATCAACGTTTGAAGAGTTGTGTCTTGGTAGAACTTCAAGAACTTACTATTAATGTCAGGATCGGTTGTCTCCCCTATTTTAACTACATCCTCTATCAGCGTACGGGTCTCAATTGGATATTCTGTATTCATCTGCTGGAGCGCAGAGAAGTCGCCCGTTGTAAGGTAACGATACTCTAACCGGTCATAGCGATCCAACTCTAATAACTGAGACTTATCGTTCTCGTCATCAGAAGAAAGCTTAAACTGGCAACCAACACAGGTTACCAGAACCAGAAATAATATGTAGTATAGTTGCTTCACAAGCTTTTTTACAATAATTATAGGTGTCTTTGCAAATTTACTAAAAAGTATTTTTTTATGCAAGTGTTTTGCTAAAAAAGTGTAAACACAGCTCTTTTTATAGCTTCTATTCGCCAGGTAGCCTATCAAAATGTTTATTACCATGCACATAATACTGCCATAAAATGGAGTACATCTTACGCCCATCAGGAGCACAATTAGATAACGTATCTGACGAGTTCTCCGCCATATTAGAGTTATTATCAGGACGTTTAAACTCATTACGCCACCTTTTGAAAGCTCTTCGTGCAGAAATGATAGCTTTAAAATCACCCCAATTACGATTAAAAAGAAGCGTTTGAAAAGCAGCAAGATAATCTAAGAAGCATCGTATCCGCATTACATGTTGTAACTCATCATCAGGTAAATTCTTCCACAACATGGTTAAGTTATTACGGAAATTAAGGAATGTCTTACGAGGATTCGACTTTGGTAATGTCCCTCCACCGACGTGATAAACGGTGCTTTCTGGGAAACAGAAGATATGTTTACCCATACGATGTAGACGCCAACAAAGGTCTATCTCTTCATTATGAGCAAAGAACCTGCCATCTAAACCACCTGCTTCCCAATAGTCTTTAGCACGTATCATCATGCAAGCACCTGTTGCCCAAAGGACTTCTTTAGCATCATCATATTGACCATTATCATCTTCCACAACATCAAAAACACGTCCACGGCAGAAGGGATAACCATATCGATCAATAAACCCACCCGATGCTCCCGCATACTCAAAGCATCACGATTTGTCATGGAGAGGAGCTTCGGTTGACAAGCAGCTATATCTTCATGGGCATCCATCTCCTCTATCAAGGGTGTCAACCAATGATGCGTCACTTCAACATCACTATTTAGTAGTACATAATACTCGCTATCCACTTGTCTTAGTGCCTGATTATAGCCTTCGGCAAAACCATAGTTTTGCTCCAACAGAATAACTCGAAGATGTGGATAATGCTCAGATAACCATACTACAGAATCATCCGTAGAAGCATTATCGGCTACTATTACTTCCGCTTCTCCACGCGAATATTCTACCACGGAAGGGAGATATTGCTCCATCATCTTCCGCCCATTCCAATTCAAAATGACAATTGCTACTTTCATAGAAGTTCTGCTTTTAAAGAACTTTGATCGAAATTAAAGCCCCCTAAGCGCACACGGATAATTTGATTATCATATTCTTCTTTCGCCTGATTAGGGGATAGTTCCACACGAATGTAATTATCAGTAAAGCCATGCATTGCCTTTCCTCTAGCTGCTTTCTCAAAGAGAACATCTGCTTCTTGACCAATATGTGCAGCATAGAAAGCACGCGTCTTCTCATCTGATAACTTCAATAACTTATGTGCACGATGCTTCTTTTCACGAGCATCTACCACATAGGGGATAGAAAGAGCAGATGTTCCAGGACGCTCAGAATAAGGGAATACATGTAGTTGTGTTACAGGAAGAGATGCTAAGAAATTATAACAATCTTCGAAATACTCTGGTCGTTCTCCACGTGACCCAACCATTACATCAACCCCTATAAAGGCATCTGGCATCTTCTCTTTAATAAGCTTTATCTTGTGAGCAAACAGCTTCGTATCATAACGACGGTGCATTAACTTTAATACTTCATCTGATCCACTTTGGAGTGGGATATGGAAGTGTGGCATAAAGGCACGTGATTGTGCACAATATTCAATGAGGTCATCATCAATCAAGTCGGGCTCTAACGAACTAATACGGAAGCGTTCTATACCTTCTACCTTATCAAGAGCCTTCACAAGATCTAAGAACCTTTCTCCAGTTGTTTCACCAAAATCACCAATATTAACTCCTGTCAGAACTATTTCTTTTCCACCCTCCTTCGCAGCATCCTCAGCTTGCTGAACGAGTGATTCAATAGAAGGGTTACGAGAGAATCCACGTGCATAAGGAATCGTACAATAAGTACAGAAGTAGTTACAACCATCCTGTACCTTCAAGAAATAACGAGTTCTATTTCCACGTGAACAGCTTGCTTGGAAACTCTTTATATCCTTTGTCTTAACCGAGTGATACTTTCCCTTACCTTCTTCAGAAGATTTATCTGCTGTAGATTCAATATCTGTTTTATTCCATGCATCACTAAGATATTGTATCAAATCTGCCTTTTCGTTACTACCTAAAACTAAGTCAACACCTTCTATTTTAGCTATCGTTGCGCTCTCTAACTGAGCATAGCAACCTGTAACAATAACAAAGGCTCCAGGATTCTGGCGTACCATTCGATGGATAATCTGACGACATTTGTGGTCGGCAACTTCTGTTACCGAGCATGTATTAATCAAACAGATATCTGCAGACTCGCTTTTCTTCGCTTCTCTTACACCCATATTATATAAGGTACGCGCGAAGGTACTCGTCTCAGAAAAGTTGAGTTTACAACCCAACGTATAGAATTTGGCGGTCTTGCCTTGGAATGCTGCTGTATCTATCATATAGCTTGCAAAGTTACACTAAATCACACATAAAACCAAAGGTTACCCTGCTTTGTTCCTATTAAGAATAAGTTTAACCTCATAACTAACTATTAAAACAAGTCCTAAGAAGCCCTAAATTTACATTGTGCAGGTACACATTAAAAATCATTAACATTTATTTAATGTTTATATATAACTGATTTTCAATAGATTACAAAAATAGTTACAAATAGGAACAAAAAAAGTCTTTAAAAAAATTATTGCCATATCAAAAAAATACTTACCTTTGCATCGTTTTAACAAACAAATGATTGTTTTACAGATTTAAAAAGCAAAGAAAATGAAGAAATTAGTTTTAATGTTCGTAGCTATTGCAGCTATCTCTTTCGCATCTTGTAATGGTAACTCTAAGCCAGCAGCTAACGTTGATACAACGTCTCAGGATTCAGCTGTTGATTCAATGCAACAAGATAGCGCACATTCTGATTCTGCAAAGGCTGATTCTGCAAAGGCTGATTCTACTGTTAAGAAGTAATCAGAAAGCGAACTGAAAAAGAGAGAAATTGACCGTAGAGCTTAGCTCTGCGGTTTTTTTGTGCCCATCTTGAAAAGTAGACTACCGAAATTAGTTGTACTTGAATGAAGTTTCTTTTCATATCCCATCATACCTTCTCTATTTACAATCTACTGCCTATTAATTGCATTGCCTCAAATATTCATCATGGCAACAAATGAAATAAAACTATTGCTGTCAGATACAACTTAGATAGCAGATTATTCATCTCAAATCTACTAAAGCATACACTATATTTCTTGACAAATCTTTGTCTTCAAAAAGACTCATTCTAGCGTGAGAAGCCAAGTATTATGGACGAAAAATGAGTAAAAAATAGGTTTTTCAAGAAACCTATATATGTTCTGCGCAAAACTTATATATGTTTTACATAAAAAGATATATATGTTTCATCTAAAAGATATATAGTTTTTCGATAAAAAAATATATGATTTTTTTCAGTCAAAAAGTACTATATTTTTCAATAATAGCGAATATTTTTTCTATCGGAAAGGCAGAGATTTATGTAACATCATGTATATCAAAAAATTACAGAATATCGTCTAACATACCCCATAACTCGCATATTTGAATCAAAGTACACGCCTCGTCGAAAATAACGCAATTATAAGCCCAGAATTAGGTAGTATTTTATTACAAAGCATTAGAAAGGTTTCCATCACAAAAATAATGCGGAACCGCCCTATATAAAGGCTATTCCGCAAGGATTTATATGTCGCTAAAATTCTAACTAGACCGTAATAACTAATCCATCATAAGCAAAGAAGAAGCCATCAGGAAGACGCTGTTGTGCCTCAGCATATAAACCTATTTGGTGAGTCAAGTGAGTTAGATAAGTTCTCTTAGCTCCAATCTTCTTACTAAACTCAATGGCTTCTGATATTAATTGATGAGAATGATGCTCACGTTCCCAGCGTAAACCATTGACAACTAAGGTTTCAACACCTTCTAAATAGGAAAGTTCTGACTCTTCTATTGTTTTCATATCAGTGATATATGCCAACTTACCTATTCGATAGGCAAAGATCGGTAGTTTTCCATGCATAACATTAATCGGCACTACTTCAAAGTCACCTATCCGAAAATGAGAATGAGGCTGTATAGCATGAAGCTCCAACTTTGGCACACCTGGATAGAGATGTTCCGTAAAGCAATAAGGGAAATTATGCCGTAGACCTGCACACGTGTCCTCATTGGCATAAACATCAATATCTCCTAACTGGCAATAAGGGCGGACATCATCAATACCACCGACATGGTCATAATGAATATGCGTTATCAGTAAGCCATCGATCTTACGGAAAGGTTGTGGTAGCATTTGTTGACGGAAATCAGGACCACTATCAATGATAATGCGAGTATTCTCTGTCTCTAACAAAGCTGAAGTACGTAAGCGTTTATCTCGTGGATCATTACTTCTACAAACCTCACAATTACAACCAAGAACAGGTACTCCATTTGAAGTACCTGTACCTAAGAAAGTCAAATATCTTATAGGTTCTGACATCTTCATCTCACATTTACTTCGGGATGAATCTCAATACCAAACTTCTCTTTCACATCATGTTGGATTGTCTCACAAAGGTGTACAACATCAGAGCCAGTAGCACCACCAAGATTTACCAATACTAATGCTTGCTTTTCATAAACGCCAGCATTGCCTAGAGCTTTACCTCTCCAACCACATTGATCAATCATCCATCCAGCAGGAATCTTCTCATGGTCATCATCGATCGTATAATGTGGCATTCCCTCATATTGTGCTGCCAATTCTAAATACTTATCCTTTGAGATTATAGGGTTCATAAAGAAACTACCAGCATTACCTATCCGCTTAGGATCAGGGAGCTTTGCATTACGGATATCAGTAATTACTTGTCTGAGTTCTGTAGCTGTTGGGTTATCTATTCCACGCTCAGCTAATGCAGCTCGGATATTGCCATAATCAAGTCTTGGCTCATAAGTCTTAGAAAGTTTATAAGTAACTGATGTAATCAGGAACTTATCACGCCACTCATGCTTAAACTTACTCTGACGATAGCTATATTCGCAATCAGCATTAGCGAAATGACACACCTTTCCCGTCGCAATCTCTACAGCCTCAACCTCCTCTATCAAATCTTTTGCTTCTGCGCCATACGCTCCAATATTCTGAACAGCACTTGCACCGCATTCTCCTGGAATAATAGAAAGATTCTCTGCACCATAAAGATTATGACGAACACAATAGTCGACAAAGTCATCCCATACATATCCAGAGCCACAACGCACACGTCCATCCCCCAATTCTTCTATAAACGAGATACCTGAATGAAGTACTGTTCCTGCATAATCGCCCGTTAATAGAAGATTACTACCACCACCAAGTATCAATAGTGGATAATCATCATCTTTCAAGGAGCGCACAACATCTTGTGCCTCCTCTACAGAGTTATATTCTACGAAGCGTCGACATTTAGCATCAATACCAAACGTATTATGTGGAAGTAAACTATACGATTTCAAATCTTTCATATCAGATGACACTTTATAAGTGAAAGGGATAAAAATGATGGTTCCCTCGGATATTTATAAATATTGGGTGATGAGGATTAGCCTTTCCGCACACCTTCATCACCCAAACAATAGATTCTATTACAATTAATAAGCATTTATCTTCTCTAAACGCCACTTCTGACCATGAAGTTTGAAGATGAGCTGTGTTTCTACTCCATTAGAGAGACCACGGAAAGTTAATATCTTACGATTAGTCTCGGAGTACTTCTGCCCGTAAAGGATATTATATATCATTCCTCCAGGAACCTCTGGTAAGAAGGTAGACCACTCCTCTGCTGGTATCGTACGATTTACCGTTGTAGTCTCTTCACCATCAGGGTCTGGACCAGAATAAGCTAATGGATTCTTTATAGCACCTGCGCCTCGTGTAGCAAAGAAGTTAGACAGGAACTTAAAAAAAGAGGCATTATAGCTATCCTTGAACGATATATTACGAATCTCATTCAATCTCCATTTACCTTCTTGATGGTCAAACCAATATTGTTCGATAGTACCCTTCTTCAGGTGAATCTTCTCAACGATAACACTATCCAAATCAGTTGATTTCGGATACTTCATCTGCTCTTCATTATCAAATACCAATGTATAATAACCTTGAGGACGGAAGAAGTGATCTGTCTTCCATTGACCTTTCTGTAATTCAACCTTCTTATTTCCAGTTAGAACTGGCAATGGGAAGTTAATACGACTACGTTGCAACTTCTTATTTGCAATGAAGTTGAAGAAGAAATCATCAAATAGTTGGTCAGCCGCTTTAGGCATTGGCGTTGAAGCTATCACCTCTGTCGCTGAATCAACATCGTCGACCGTATCACTATCTACCTCCGTAGATTCAGTGTTTGTACTATCAGCCGATTCTACCTTTTTGTTAGAACAACCTGTGCCTACAGTAAGCATTGCCACGCAGACAACTACAGCAAGTAAAAATACCTTTCTCATATTCTCTTTTATTCGTCTCAAATTTCTTGCAAAAGTACGATATTAATTTCTAATAAGACAGGAAAAACCTAAATTTATAATTAGGTAATTTCTCTGTTCCGATTATAAATCGTACCTTTGCAGGAAAATAATCAAGCAGTATGTTATTAGACAAGATACAAGAACTTCTTAATGAAGTGAGCACACTCACGGCTAAAAGTGCAGACGACGTAGAGCAGTTACGTCTGAAATACCTTAGTAAGAAAGGTGAAATCAATGCGTTGATGGGCGAGTTCCGCAATGTAGCAGCCGATCAGAAGAAAACGGTCGGCATGAAAATCAACGAACTCAAGCAACTCACACAGAACAAGATTAACGACCTCAAAGAGCAACTTGAGACAAGTGAGGCACAAAGTGACGATATTGATTTAACACGTACCGCCTACCCTATCAGCCTCGGCACACGTCATCCGTTGACACTTGTAAAGAACGAGATTATTGATATCTTTGCTCGAATGGGCTTCACGCTCTATCAAGGACCAGAGATAGATGACGACCAGCACGTGTTTACTATGTTGAACTTTGCTGCTGATCATCCTGCACGTGATATGCAAGATACCTTCTTCATTGAGCGCAGCAGTACGATGGATGTTACGAAGAACGTTCTTCTCCGTAGTCACACTTCTAATGATGAGGCACACTATATGTCTACACACGAACCTCCAATCCGTGTGCTTTGCCCAGGTCGTGTATATCGTAATGAGGCTATCTCGGCTCGTGCACACTGTTTCTTCCATCAGGTAGAGGGTCTTTATGTTGATAAGAACGTTAGCTTTACCGACCTTAAGCAGGTACTTCTCACCTTTGCACGTGAGATGTTTGGTGCAGATACGAAGATTCGTCTTCGCCCAAGCTATTTCCCATTCACTGAGCCAAGCGCAGAGATGGATATCAGCTGTAACATCTGTGGCGGTGAAGGTTGTGGCTTCTGCAAGCACACTGGATGGGTTGAGATTCTTGGTTGTGGTATGGTTGATCCACACGACCTTGAGGCTTGTGGTATTGATTCTAATGTCTATACAGGTTATGCCTTCGGTATGGGTGTTGAGCGTATAGCCAACTTGAAATATCGTGTCAGCGACCTCCGCCTCTTCTCTGAGAACGATACACGATTCCTAAGAGAGTTCGAAGGAGCATAGTGTTTAGGTGAAGGGGGGTTAAGTGTGAGGTGTTGATGGTCACTTCGGTGATGGGTGTTGATGAAGTTTACGTTATTCATCAACACCCATTCTCTTTTTCTATATGTGCAATGTAAAGAGCAATTACAGATAATGGATAATCCGAATCTATCAGATGTTTCCAACTCCCTAAGGCTATTCTAATTTCTTTCTAATGGCATATAGCATTCGTATTAATAATGTTCTTTTATGTATTCATTGTCTAATAAGATAACTATTAAGCCTTGACACCTATCACCCAATACCCTACAATATTTCCCTTGCTATCCAAGCGCACGCCTCCGCATCAGCAAGGGCGTGATGATGATTGGTTAAATCGTAACCACATGCAGCTGCAACGGTCTGTAGTTGGTGATTCGGGAGATGAGGAAGAATACGTCGTGCCGCTTTCAACGTATCGAAGAACTCATAGTCAAGGTAATCCATTTGATAAGTCATAAGGCATGCTCGCAGGCATCCTTTATCGAATGGGGCGTTATGTGCCACCAATGGTAAGCCTTCAATCAATGGCTCTATCTGCTTCCATACCTCACTAAACACTGGTGCTTTATCCGTATCTTCACGCGTAAGACCATGAACCTGCGTACAACGCCATTGGTAATAATTCGGTTCGGGCTGTATGAGAGAATAGAAACTATCCACTATCTCACCAGCTCTTACAATCACAACGCCCACGGAACAGACACTACTCCGTTCAAAGTTGGCTGTCTCGAAATCAATTGCTGCAAAGTCCTGCATAGTTGAATCCTTTTTTATATATAGGAAAAGTAGGAAGCCTTTTGAAAATGTGTAATCTCTATATATTTTTAAAGTATTTATAGTATTACTTCTTTGGATATAGTATATTGCTAATGTTGTTCTTATTCATCCTACTTCGTTATATTCCTAATCTTTTATAGGGCTTTTATTATTTATGAGCGTAATAATGGTATGCGTTGTATAATCAGTTTAGCAATATAGCTGATTGGAATTGAAACAACATAACTAATGATAATTAAAACGACGTAAATAACCAATGGGTATCTAAAACCATAAATAAAATCGTGGAATATATGATAACAGAAGAAGGAGTGAGTTAGCCACATAACCATAGACTGTTTACCCATCGCTATAAGGAATCGTTTTGTAATACCATTAAAAGATAAATGTAATAGTAAGAATATATATGAAAAATTCGAAAAGATAGGAAGTTGCTGCGCTTGAAATAAAGAAGTTTATTATAATTAATGTCATCAAAATGGCAAAGGTTATTAGCTTGTGTGAATGTAAGAAAGGAATAGAACCTTTACCTTTTTCCACTTGTCGATGGAATACAGCTCCGATAACAAAAGAAAACAATACATTAAAATAAGTAATAATATAGGTGTACCATTCTGTATATGCTTTGTTAACAGCTATATATCGACTGGTTATATAGCAACTAATCATATATAAAAATCCAAGTGATAATAATACTCTTAACGCAGCCTAATTTATCTATACATTTAAAAATCCATACAGATGTAAGTGAAAGTAAAGCGTATGGGAATAAAAACCAAGTCTCTGAATTATAACTATTACTTATACTTGTGAAATTCATTATAATGTCTGATAAACTTCTAGGATACTTTTCTGGTCTAACAAAAGAGCCTATGCTGACAAATATCAATAAAATAATCCAATAATGAATATAGAGTTTTAAAAGTCTATGTTTTTGACCATTGAAAGACAATTTACCTCTAAAGTATGTGTAGCTAAGTCCATAACCACTCAACATTAAGAATATACCTACAGGATTACAAGCTTTACTGATAATATGAACAAGAGGCGTACTACCAATGAAAAGTAAAGGCTTACATACATCAGTTAGGTTAGAACCATTGAATAGATGAAAGAATAACATCATAAGGATTGCTATTCCCTTAAGAATGTTCGTCTGTTCTTTTGTCATTGTTTTATTTTTTAATGTGATTCTGTTTATTCAATTTATAAGAGCTATAGCCATATGTTAACTCGTAGGGAATAAGTTTAAGCCTATTCAGATAGTAATAAGTAGGAAATCAAAAGGATATAAGAATGTTAAATATCATTATGCTCATTGATTTATAAATCTTTCCTATTTGTTCTTCCTATTATTAATCATCCTAACTGTTATTAGATTAAATAGCAGATGCTAAATTATTAACTCATTAAATATGATGTTCTATACTCTTGTATGTTAAGTCCGACTGCAAAGTTACAACTTTATTTCTATTCTTTTAGGTTGATAACGAGTTATTTCCAATCTTTTTCTTACTTTTGCAGAAGGAGCATCTACTGCTATAAAGAATACTTTCTATGGGAGAAAACAATTACACATCAAGTTTAGATAAATATCAGATTCCTGTCGTTGAGGCAAGTCAGGGATACCATCTTGTGCTAGCATCACCGGGCTGTGGTAAGACTCATATACTGGCAGAGAGGATAAGATATGCGAGGGAAAAGGGTGTGAGATACGAGGATATGCTCTGTCTTACGTTCACAAATCGTGCCGCAAGGGAGATGACGAATCGTATTCAGAAGGTTGTTGGAGGCGATAGCACAGAGTTGATGGTGGGTAATGTACATCGGTTCTGCTCTAAGTTCCTTTTCGAGCAAGACAAGATTCCAGCAGACTCAGCTATTATTGACGATGAGGAAGCCGTGAGTATCATTGCCGACTATCGTAACGAAGATGAGGAAGGAGTAACAAGAGACTTCAATAGATATAAAGGCTATCAGACGATTATCTTCTTCCAGCACTTCATCTATCAGATGGAACATCAGCATCCGTGGAAGTATTACCTCCACCCAGAGAGTTTCACGGACGATGACCGAGAGGCTATCAAGCAGATATGTAAGTCGCAGAAGAGAGAATATAACGAACAAGCTGTGATTGACATCTATCATCATGCACAGCAATACATGGACGAGGCCAACGTGCCAGGACTTGATGCAAAGACTGCCGATAGGATTCGTGTGTTGCTTTGGAAGATGTATTATGCTGCTTGTTATGCTCAATACAAAGAAGAGAACCATCTGCTCGACTTCGAAGACTTGTTACTAAAGACTTACGACATCTATAGTACCGATGATACATGTAAGCGTTATAAGTGGATTCAGGTAGATGAAGTGCAGGACCTCAATGGTATGCAGCTCGCTATCATTGACCTGCTCACTGTCAAAGATAATCCTATGGTGATGTATCTAGGAGACGAACAACAAGCAATATTCTCTTTTATGGGTGCCAAAGTGGAGACCCTCACATTGCTCAAGATGCGGTGTAAGGGCAATATTCATCACCTACAACGAAACCATCGTTCACCAAAGTACCTGCTTGATGTCTTTAACGATTACGCAGAAAAACAACTGAAGATAGACCGTGAGTTACTTCCTGCCTCTGACAATGATGTGAAAGCTAAGCCCGAAGATTTACGAATCATCCATAGTAGTACGATTGATTCGGAGCGACAAGAGGTTACAGATATAGCTCGTAACCTTTATGACCAAAACAAAGAAGAACGAACGGCAGTGATAGTCAGTTCTAATTCAGATGCAGATCATATTAGCGAGACAATGGACAAAGTAGGACTGACACACTTTAAGGTATCTGGGCGCGACCTCTTTGATACGCCCGATGTTAAGCTCTTACTGTCTCATCTCAGTGTTCTTGCCAACGAACATAACTCTATTGCATGGACACGTATAATGAAAGGTGTGCGTGCTTTTCCTTCACATGCTTTGGCACGACGCTTCAATTGGAAACTGAAGCAACTCGCACTTTCGCCTTCCGACTTCCTTCTTTATCCTGACACTTGCTACACAGCAGAGTTTCTTAAAGCTTACGATGAAGAAGAAATGGTTGTATTCGATACTGAAACAACGGGCTTAGACGTATTTGCTGATGACATTATAGAGATTGCAGCCATGAAGATTAAAGGTGGGGAAATAGTTGGAGAGCCGCTCGACCTTTATATAAAGACTGACAAGCCTATCTTAGCAAAGCTAGGCGACAAAGATAATCCTATGTATGCTATCTATCATGAGAAGCTCGCTGCAGAGGAACTTATCACTCCTCAAGAAGCTTTGCAACGCTTTCTTGCCTACATTGGAACACGTCCTATCCTCGGACATAACGCCAATTACGATTACAATATCATTGATAATTGTCTGCAAAGATATTGCAACGACACACTGAAAGCCCATAAGAACTCATGCTTCGACTCGTTAAAACTGATACGACTTCTTTCTCCGAGCCTTCATTCTTATAAGTTAGAATCGCTCTTAGAGACGTTCCAACTAACAGGAAAGAATAGTCATCAGGCTATTGATGACGTGGGAGCAACGGTGAGCCTCGTCCGTCTTTGTGCCGAAAAGGCACGTGAGAAGCAACCACAGCAACTGTCTTTTCTCCAGCATCCAAAGGTAAAGCCGTTCATAAATACCCTTCGCAACAACTATGGAGAACTTTATCTGAATGGTGTTCAACATCTGTATGTATTAGCTACGAACGAAGAACCTGCCCTCGTTCAGGAGTTATCGTCTGCTTACAACGCCTTGCATGCAGATGGATTAATCAATGAGATTTCTCGATTAGATTATGTTTTGCGTTATCTGCGTATAGATATGCTGACGGACAACACAATAGAAAATGCGCTTGTTCAGCAACTCTCCCAATATATTATGGATATCAACACACTGAAAGAAGCTGACTTCTGCAATAGTAAGAGTATCCGTGAGCGTGTTTATGTAACGACAGTGCATAAGGCAAAGGGACTGGAGTTTGACAACGTTATTGTCTTTGATGCAGCCGACGGACGTTATCCCAACGCCTTCAACAAGAGTAAAAAGCAAGACGAAGAAGATGCTCGCAAATTCTATGTAGCTATGTCGCGTGCCAAGCACCGTCTCTACATTGCCTATTCCTTACAAATGATTGACCGCTATGGTCGCGTGCATAACCGTGAATTGACACCATTTATGGATGCAATACAGAAGAGGTTTAATTAGTCACATATTGCTAGAGGTGCCCGCAGGCTCATACACTTTCCATTCTTATCAACCCTTATACATATTGGGCATAATCGCTGACAGCCACCACTACGGCTGATATAATAAGTAGTATTGGGGCGCAAAGGAAGCCGTTGCATTCTGAGAGTATCATTATCTCGGACTATCCTACAACTATATGGAAGATGGTTTATATAAAGTATAGAAGCTTCACCACGAGCCCAGCCCACATAAGATTGTTTATCAATAACAATGAAATTATCCTCTACGCTATCACCTTCTACATACAGCCCTAACCCACATACACCACCATTATCCACTATGAAAGCTTGCTTATCAACATCCAAATGAAAGTTACTTCCTTCGTTACAGGCTCGCAAGAACAGCAACACTATATGAATGATCATCGTCACGGCGAGGATCGCTATAAGTCTCCTGATGTTATGTATATAAAAGATGGTACGCATAAGCAAAGTACATTATCGGTTGCAAACATACTAAAATCATTGTAAACTTGCAACCTTATAATAAGTTATTGTACTATCTATCACTATTAAAAAATGTCTTTTCTATCGCGCCATTAGATATGTTTTAATTAAAAAGCATTACCTTTGCACCAATAATTATTAGAATCTTAAGATGATAAATTCAAAAAGATTAATCACAACGTGCTTATCAATATTAATGGTGATGTCTGCCATTGCTGCTAATAACGTAGGAACTCAGGACCCTGTATCAAGCCTTTTAGGAGGAACATTCGCCCTTGCTACACTCATAATATTTGCTGTACTTTATTTTATTTGGTATATCTTCGTTGCTATTATGGCACGAAACAGAAATAGGAATGTAGCTTTATGGATCCTCTTTAGTTTGTTAGGGACTCCATTATTGATGATGCTTATACTCTTTTGCATTGGCAAAGATAAGTCTGAAGACAAGCAATATAACGATTAACAACAAGTAAAGAAAATAAATCAGAAACAATAAATTAACTACATAGTTACAGATAACAATTACAATTATGACAAAAGAAAAGTTCTTCACTGCAATGGGATGGATTGGTATGATAACATCAGTATTAATGTATATCTTCTATTTCCCACAAATAGAGAATAACCTCGCAGGACACAAAGGTACCTTCATTCAGCCATTTATGGCAGGTATCAACTGCACCTTGTGGGTTGCATACGGATTATTCAAGGAGAAGCGTGATTGGCCATTGGCTATTGCCAACACACCAGGCATCATCTTTGGTTTCGTAGCTGCATTCACAGCACTATAAAACAAGGCAAAAGTTAAACATATGACCCTCTCCAATCACATGATTAGAGAGGGTCATTGCGTTTATACACATTAGGAATGACTATGAGAAACGATGATAAATGCTAAAGAATAATACAAGTGAAACCATGAAATACCATATTCTCTCCGTACCTTTGCACCATGATTAAGATTACAGAAGCACGAAAAGAACAGGCGGCAGTGATAGCACGAATGATTATGGAGGCTATGAACCACGAGTGCTGCCTGTGGTTTGCAGGACTAGAACATACGTTAGATGAGTTCCATCAGTTGATGACTAAGTTAGTTGAACGAGAGGATTCGCAATATTCCTATCGTAACACACTGGTAGCTATGACGGAGAACAACGAAATAGCGGGCGTATGTGTAAGCTATGATGGAGCTAAGCTCCACGAATTACGCCAAGCATTTATAGACGGAGCAAAGCAGGCTTTCGGTAGAGACTATTCTAACATGGAAGACGAGACGACCGCTGGTGAACTTTATATCGACTCTCTCTGCGTCAGCAACAGCCACAGAGGACAAGGCATTGCCACACAACTTCTCCATGCATCTATCGAGAAAGGTGAACGTATGAACCTACCGACAGGACTATTAGTAGATACTGGCAACCCACAAGCCGAGCGTCTCTACAAACGCATAGGCTTCACGTTTGTAGGTGAGAACACATGGGGCGGACACCCAATGCGACATCTACAGAAACATAACTCATAAGCGTCCCTCTTTGTTTCAAACCTTGAAACGATGTGTTCAGAACCCTATTTGCGCTCTTTATCTAATAGGTTTCCGAATTCTTTCTCACCCGTTCCCCATTCCTTTCTCATGCGTCTTGCATCTTTTTTATCCGTATCTTTCCTCAGTCTCATCATGATGAAACTAGTGTCTCATCGTGATGAAACCAGTGTCTCTTCATGATGAAACTTGTATCTCATCATGATGAGACTAACTTTATATGGCAATGTAACTAATCAACGAAAATGAAGAGAAATCGAAGTTGATGTAAACCAACTGATAATGAGGGAGAAATGGAACGATTTGCATAGAGGTGCTCTTTTCAAAAAGGGCAGGAATATGCAGATTTAGGCAAAAGTTCAGTTACCAAAGCATTACCAGATTTTGAGATAGGTAACGATGGAGTAATGTTCGGTAACTGAATTATTTTCGCTCGTGTGGCTGTTGCTGCGGTTGGCAGTTTTCTGCATAAGTGAGGAACGCTTTAATTCGGGTAACTTTGCCCATAAATTAAAGCGTATGAAACAAGAGAAAATGAAGGTGTTGCTCTACCTCAAAAAGAGCGGTCTTGACAAGTCGGGCAAGGCTCCGATTATGGGACGTATCACACTTGGAAGGAATGTTGCCCAGTTCAGTTGTAAACTCTCCTGCAATCCAGAGTTGTGGAATCCCCGTGAGAGTAGAGTGGACGGCAAGAGTCGTGAGGCAGTAGAGATAAACGGCAGGTTGGAGAGTTTGCTGTTGTCTGTTCAGTCGGCTTATCAAGCCTTACTTTCCCAAGGTTGCCCATTTGACGCAACCGATGTAAAGGAACTGTTTCAAGGCAGCGTGCAGACACGATGTATGCTTATCGAACGATTGGACATCCTCATCAGGGAGAAGAAAGAACATATTGGAATTGACATTAAGAGAGAAACAATTTCCAATTACTATACTACCCGTAATAATCTTCGGACATTTATCGAAGACAAGTACAAGGTGGAAGATTTGTCTTTCTCGCAACTTACAGAAAATTTCATTTATGATTTCAGGGACTATTACTTGAACAAATTAGGGTTTCAGGAAAGTAGTTTCTATGCAGTTGCATCCCAAATAAAGACCGTATGCAGGTTGGCATACCGTGAAGGATTGGCTGACACCTTATTATTTGCTAATGTAAAGATAGCAAGAGGTGATAAGAAACTCCCAAAGGCACTTGACAGACGTTCACTTGACAAACTAATGAATACCCACTTCGGAGAGTTGGAGGAAGAAATGGAAACAGCAAGGGATTTGTTTGTTTTTGCCTGTCATACAGGTGCAGCCTATTGTGATTTAATGGGATTAAGTAAGACACATCTTGTCCGTGATGATGAGGGAAGTTTATGGTTAAAGTTCAACCGTCACAAGACAGGTGTACTTTGCCGTATTAAGTTGTTGCCCGAAGCGATTAGGATAATAGAGAAGTATCGAGGCGAAGAAAGGGAAAGACTGCTGCCACAGATGAAGTATGCCACCTATCAGTCGTATCTTAAAGCATTGCGCCTTAGAGAGGGTATAGCCTTTCCCTTTACCACGCATACGGCAAGACACACCTTTGCCACGCTTATCACGCTTGAGCAAGGAGTTCCAATAGAAACGGTGAGCAAGATGCTCGGACATAGCAACGTAAGTATGACCGAGCGTTATGCAAAGGTTACACCCCAGAAACTCTTTGAGGAGTTTGACCGATTCCTTTCTTTCACCGAAGATATGCAGTTGGCTATCTGACCATTTGCTTTCATCCAGCATTATATTTAGTCAAATAAAACACGGACAATTCAATCAAGACCATTATGAGAAGTACATTCAAGATACTGTTCTATATCAACAGACAGAAAACAAGGGCAGACGGAAAGACAGCTATTCTCTGCCGTATCACCATAGACGGAAAGAACACAGCCATTACCACAGGCGAAGAGTGCCAGCCTGCCGAGTGGAACTCCAAACAGGGTTTGACAACCAATAGGAAGACCAACCAAAGAATCAATGAGTTCAGGGAATTGATAGAAAAAACCTATCGGGACATACTGACGAGGGACGGAGTGGTAAGTGTGGAACTTATCAAGAACCACCTGCAGGGCATTGCCACTAACCCCACCACGCTCCTTGCAATGAGCAAGGCGGAACTGCAAGCCGTCAAGGAAAGCGTTGGAAAGTCAAGGGCAGAGGGGACTTATCTGAACCTTTACTATTCTGATAGAAATCTCCGAGAATTTATCGATAACAAAGGAGTACAAGACATATCTATCGCCACCATTACGGAGAGTTTGTTTGAGGAATACCGCTTCTTTCTTAAGAAGCGTGGGCTGAAAGCATCGACTGTCAATACCAATCTCTGTTGGCTGAGCCGACTGATGTTTCGTGCGGTGAGCAGGAGGATTATCCGCTGCAATTCCTTTGAGAACGCCAAGTATGAGAAGGAGGAAAAGAAGATACGCTTCTTGCAAAAGGGCGATGTAATGAAACTCATGGCAATGACGATGAACGACAGAGAATCGGAATTGGCTCGGCTGATGTTCGTCTTCTCCTGCTTCACAGGTATGGCTATCGCTGATATGGAAAATTTGGAATACAGCCATATCCAAACGGCAGCAGACGGACAGAGATATATACGCAAGGAGCGTCAGAAGACAAAGGCTGAGTTTGTCGTGCCGTTACATCCCATAGCTGAAACTATCATCAGCCATTGCAGGAATGCGCAGGCAGGAAACGAAGAACAGCAGGCGGTGAAAGAAAAAGGCGATAGCCTTGTCTTTCAACCTCATTGCAGCCGTAGCGTGATGGGCAAGAACCTGAGCATCGTGGGTAAGGCTTGCGGTATCCGTCAAAGACTTTCGTACCACATGGCAAGACATACGTTTGGCACGATGTGTCTAAGCGCAGGTATTCCTATTGAGAGCATAGCCAAGATGATGGGGCATGCCTCCATATCAAGCACGCAGATTTATGCGCAGGTAACGGACAACAAGATTTCAAAGGATATGGACAGGCTTATAGCCAAACAATCGGCAAAGGAGAAAGAAATAGCGGAGAGAGGCTTGTGAATCTTCGGATATTGTAACCTGTAAAATGGAAGAAACGGCATGAATACGAACTATAAACTAAGAACTATGACTAGCACGGAGAATTATCGCAGTTACTTTGATTGGGGTAGCAATATGCAGGTTGTTCATAAGGGAAATGGAGAAATTGCCATGACGGAGAACGAACTCGTGAGTTTCTTCGGTGTAACATGGAGAAAACTCAATTACAGACTGCAAATATTGGTGAAGTCTTCCAATCTGCACCCCAATGAAAGGAGTGCAGGCGAGGAAAATATTTATGCAAACAAACAACTCAAAGGTTATGCACCGCTCTATCCGCTTCCAATCATCATTGCCCTATCCTTTCAGCTGGACAGCACGGAAGCGCATTTGTTCAGAAGTTATATCTGCCATACGGTACAACGACAGATGGCCACCATAACACCGATATTCCTGATAGGCAATACGGATAACTGATGACAATACTTCTTTTTCTTTCACCGAATTATATCTTACTACATAACTACAATAAGGGATAATTCGGTGAAAGAAAAAGATCTTGTGTGTAGTTAGTAAGATAAATATGTAACTACTACTTAAACACTACATACTACTCCTAATTATAAACTTCCAATTAATAATATGCTATTTGCCATTAAATTCGTACTTTTGCAAAGAGACATACCGAAATAACATAATGCTTTTGCAAAATCTCTCTTGTGTTACAAAAAGTTAAAACAAAAAAAAACAACAAAAGTTTGTGCAGTCTTTTGGGCTAATAGACTCCTTTAGGAAAAAAAGGGATATTCCTTTGCTTAAAATAATATGATACGGATTGACGCTTGCAAAAATGGGGATAAGGAAGCCCTCGGAGAACTCTATACGACATACGCTAATAGACTTTTAGGCGTATGTCGGCATTATGTAAAAGATGATAATTCAGCTCACGATATTTTGCATGATGCATTTATTATAATCTTCATGTCTATCCAAGATTTGAAAGATGAATCAAAATTGGAAGGTTGGATGATAACAATCGTAAGAAATCTATCCTTAAAATATCTCCAAAACACAGAAAAAGAAGCCATACCCTTATCTTGCTTGAATATAGAAATTCAGGAAGCAGCATGTGAGGAACAGAAAAAGATAGAGTTCGGACTATTATTGTCAGCGATAGAGTCCTTACCAGAAGGGAATCGTGAAGTTTTCAAGCTCTCAGTCTTAGAAGGTCTTTCCCACAAGGAGATAGGAGAACGGCTTGGCATCAATCCGCACAGTTCTTCTTCCCAGTTGTTCAGGGCAAAGAAAACATTGCGTGCAATGCTGATTAACTATTGGATGCTTTTCTTGCTTCCAATTCTTATACCAGTTTATATATATATCGCTACGAGAGATAAAACTGTTGAGACTTCCGATAACGAACCTACTGCTATAAATACTCATAAGAGTCAATCAAAATATGTTCAAAAAGGATTAGAAACTCTGAAGAAAGAAGAGTCAAGATATTCTACCTCGCCAAGTACCACCAGTAATGCAGGAAGAGGTTCTGCCGGTACGATTGTCCCTGAAGGAAATATTGCTTTGCAAGTATCAACAGACAGTGCTATAACGGAACAACGAGCATTACCCTTTAATGTGGATTCCCTGCAAAAACATTTGGCTATAGGTATCGGAACAAACGATTCTTTATACTGCATTCCACAGACACCACAAGATAAGATGATAGCATTGAATGAAAGAATGAACTTCAATGTCTGCAATAAGAAGAAGTATCCGTGGACATTCAATTTGGGTTATTCATCCAATGCCGGTGCAAATGGAGCCGTGTCGAATTTGGATTATCTGTCACTTGTAGATTACGCCAACGGTGGTGCGACAGCCAAACTTTACACTTGGGCTGATTTAGAGGATTATTATGCCCGGAATAATGCTTTGATGGATTCTGTCGAGAGAGCGAGAATGTCCTTGATACTGCGTGAACATCCAACAGATGACAACGGTTCATTGGGGGAGGTCGCACATCATTGTCGGCCTAAGACCTTTGGTCTTTCCATTAATAAGCAATTAAGTCCAAAATGGACTTTCGGGACAGGTATAACTTACACCATACTAAAATCTGAATTTGAAAGCGAGTATAACAAGGCAAGACTGGTGAAAACCCAGAAAATAGATTATGTTGGCATACCATTGAGACTGACCTATCAAGTATGGTCAAAAGGACGGTTCAATGCATATATGACAGGTGGTATGGCATTTGAAATGCCTGTCCACAGTTCGCTTGAAAAGAAGTACATCATAACAGCCGACTCGTCGTACACGTTGAAGAGGGACATCAAGCCACGTTATCAGTGGTCTGTAAACTTAGGTGTCGGTGTGCAGTACAAGCTATTCAAGCCTTTCAGCCTGTATCTGGAACCAAACATGTTCTACTACTTCAGAAATGGCAGCAGTCTTGAAACTTACCGCACAGAGCATCCGTTCATCATAACGGTACCATTCGGATTGCGGCTTACTTGGTAAATGGAGATAATGAGTAAATAAAAAGTCATGAATACAGTGCAGTCTTTTGGTAGTTTTCTACTCTTAACAATAAAAGACAAAACTCAAAAGAAAGAATGTACAGTATTTATGACTACATCCACAATGGAATTGTATTTGTCAATAATGTAGTACGCAGACAGCACAAGGAACTCACATCCTTGATGATATATTCCACAACAAGCTGTCAGTCTCGTTGCAAGCACTGTTCCATTTGGAAGAAACCTATAGAAAATCTCAGCTTAGATGACATCATCAAAATAATGAACAGCAAATGTGTAACTAAACGCACGATGGTCGGTTTGGAAGGAGGTGAGTTTATCCTCCATCCCAAAGCAGACAAGATATTAGGATGGTTTGATACTAACCACCCTAACTATACATTGCTGTCCAATTGCCTTGCAGCAGACAAGGTAATTTCTTCCGTAAAGAATCATCATCCCAAACATCTATACATATCACTTGACGGCAATAGAGAAACCTATCGCTATATGCGTGGGAGAGATGGATATGACAAAGTGATTAAGGTTATAGAGGCATGTAAAGACATCGTGCCTATCTCCCTAATGTTTGTCTTTCTCCATGGAACTCGTTTGAGGATATGAGGTATGTCATAGATTGTACTAAACAATATAACATTGATGTACGTATTGGCATTTACAGCACAATGTCATTCTTCGACACAACCAAAGATTTAATAGAATCCAATGATGCGGATTTCATCAGCCAGATACCCTCTTCCATACATCAAACATATGAGAACTTTGACTTTGTAGCTTTGTATGACGAGTGGAAGAATAATAGACTGAAGTTACGGTGTCATAGCATATTCAGTGAATTGGTCATCCATTCTAATGGGGATGTCCCCTTATGCCAGAATTTAGATGTAATCTTGGGTAATATTCACGAGAATACACTCGATGAGATATTCAATTCAAGGAATACGTGCAAAATTCAATGCCAACACTCCAAGGAATGTAATCAATGCTGGATCAACTATCATCGTAAGTACGATATTATCCTGTTGAGAAATCTGGAGAAAATGTTTCCCAAGCGATTGATAGAGTTATTTTATGGGAAATATCAATGGACCAGCGACAGACAAACCACCTATAAGAAACATTTCAAGCAAATAACAGCATAGCTAAAATGGGATATTTAGATAACATCATAAGCAGATACAAGAGCATGCGCAGTATGAGGGAACTGTGCCATACCTACACGCAGCAGTATGCGCTGGTAGGTCTCGGCAGTCATTGTGCAAATAACCTGTTGCCCGTCATACAGTATCTTCAATTACCCCTGAAATATATCTGCTGTACCTCAGAGAAGAAAGCCGAGCTGATTTCTCAAAAATACAAGGGAGTCAAGGGAACTACATCTTTACAAGATATTCTGAATGATGATACGGTTTCGGGAGTCTTTGTGGCTGCTCATCCACATTCACATTTTCATATAGCAACTGAAGTTATCAAAGCTGGGAAATCCTTATTTATAGAAAAACCGCCATGTGAGAATGAAAGAGAATTAAAGTCTTTGATCGATACTATCATGCTATATGGCTCACAACATATCGTTGTCGGACTGCAAAGACGTTTTGCTCCTGCCACTCAAATTCTGCAAAAGCGATTGAAAGGTGATGGCAAACGACATTATCATTATCGCTATCTTACGGGGCTATACCCAGAGGGTGATGCCCTGCTTGACCTGTTCATCCATCCTCTTGACTATGTAACATTCCTTTTTGGAGAGGCAAAGATAAAAAGCTTGGATGTCATTCGCAGTAGAGATGGCGCCCAAACTTTATTTCTTGTATTGGAGCACCAAGATATAACAGGTATGTTGGAACTATCAACAGATTATTCTTGGCAAGAAGCACGGGAACAGCTAAATATCAGTACAGATAAAGGACTTTATATGTTGGAAAACATGGAGCAACTCGATTTCACACCGAGACGCTCTGCAGTGTTGGGCGTTCCGTTGGAGAAAATATTCCGAAACAATACAACCGTAGTCAATCTATACGGAAGAAACGGCTTTGTTCCAATGATTGGGAATAACCAAATCGTTTCCCAAGGATTCTTCTCCGAAATCAAGACATTTGCTGATATGGTTGAAAACAGGTATGAGACTAATCATACTTTGGGCATAGAAAGTGTCAGCCATGTTTATTCCTTAATGTCAGAAATAAAGAAGTATATGAAGGCAATTGGTGTCCATTAATATTTTAATAACTAATTAAATTCGACAAATTATGAAAAAGTACTTTTGTGTATTGCAAGTGCTCATTTTGTCATCATTGTTGTTTATTGGTTGCAGCAATGAAGATGAGCCGGTTTCAACTCCCACAATGCAAGTTTCGAGAACAGAATTGTTTGCTATAGGGACAACCCGAATGACAAGAGCTGCTCCAAGCTCCTATCTTTTTACACTTGACAACATCAAGTCTTTCAACGCGCAGACCCGTGAGATTATCTTCCAGGATTTTGAGCCGATAAGTCAGATCTTTCCCATTTACCGTAACATCGAAATACATTCGTATGGTAAGGTTTTACTCCATATCTCAACATTTGTATCTTCTTTTAATAGCCAAATTTTCACAGACTTATCATTAGTTTCAGAATCTGGCAAGTTTTATCTGAGTGACTGTTACCCACGCAATATTGAGGACAATAGTCAATATGTTAAAGAGAACAAGGCCATTCAAAAAACAAAAGAAAAAAGAGCGGCAGAATGGGGAGAGTTTCTCTCAATACTCAAAAAACACGGAAAGTTGATTGAATAGTAAACACTATCCATAAAATAGTTGTGCACTTTTGTTTGACAACGTACATGACACAAATCATGATTTAGGCTTGGAAAGTGTCAGATACGTTTATTCATTAATAACAGAAATACGTAATAATATAAGCAAGAAATAACTTGTAATTACGTTTATATAAATATCAACATATAAAATCCTTGTAATTATGAAAAAAGTATTTTACAGCCTAATCCTTTTCTGTGGATTATCTGCATGTTCCTCTGAGAAGGTATCTCTTGAGCCATTAAGAATTTATGATGTTGCAAATTCTAATTGTAAGTTAAGCATCTCTCCGACAGATACACGTCCTGACTTCTATGCAGAAAACAATGCTATTCCAGCAAAATTAAGTATAGAGTTGGATAAAGACGGTGTTGCCCAATGTATGTTGGAAGATGTGAAAGCTAACTGTGCCGTAAAAAATATTTATGTGAATATCGCTAATCAAGATAATCAGATAACCCTTATCGTGTACCATAATGTGCTTGATGCACTTGCCGATTGCATTTGCAAATATGATGTTCGTTTTAAGATGAGTAAATTGCCTTCTGGTAATTATAAACTAAAGGTTTACTATGCTAACCCAAATATGAAATATGATGAATCTAATATTGCATATAATGGACAAGTAAATATTGTTCAGAATAGAAAAGTCTCTGTAAAATTCAAACCAGAAATAGGTTTACCTGAGAATTAAAAATGTAGGTGGCTATTCAAAATATGACACTTGGGCTGGTATATATCAGGTCAAGTGCCATGTAGTATTGTCAATATGCCATCTTCATCTTATCTTTTTCCCTATAGTTATTTTTTAGTATCCTCTCTATTTCTGACTCCTTATAGAGTATCTTCCCTGCGAACTGCGTATAAGGAATAATTCCCTTGTCCCGATAGTCCTGCAAGGTACGGGGACTGATATACAGCCGCTCGCACACTTCCTTGCCTGTCAGGAAATGCTCATCTCCGAAGAGTGGCTTGTGTGTCTGCGCCACTTCCTTTATACGTCTATTCACTTTGTCAAGCGCCGAGAGCACGACCAGTATCTCGTCCGCATCCATATTCAGGTCTTTTACCGATTCCATAGTCTTATCTGTTTACAGGTTTATCTTTTCTTGATTTCTCTGACTTTTGTATTGAGCAGACGCTCCACGTCCTCACGCTTGTAATAGCACTTGTGTCCGATTTGGGCAAAGGGTAACACACCTGTATCCCGATAGTGCTGCAATGTGCGCTTGCTGATGTTGAGCAACTTGCACACATCACCATTGTGTAGCCAGTCCGTGTGCTTGCTCTGTTCCCCAAATGCCTTGTGGCAGTCCTCGGCAAGACTGAGTATCTCGTTCCTCAGCTTTGCCCAATTTGAATCCGTAATGATAAAATATCCCATAGTTTTATTGTTATTTTGTTTGTAATTCTGTCTTATTGGTATTGACAACACCTTTGTCTGTTCTGCGTTTCATCGCACGTTTATGCCTGCAAAAGTATGATGAGTTTATCACACTTCAAAGCAGTAGGGAACAGCAGGGAAACATCGGGAAGTTGAAGGAAAAGCTAACGTATTTTATCGGCAGCCGTTTGCACATTCTTTCCTTGTTTTCTTCTTTCACCGTCCGTTTGGCGCAAAGATAGGGCGGTGCATGTCCTATTTAATCATTCTTCGTTCAAGTGACACCTTGTAGCACTCGTGGTGTGGACAAACGCTACCTTATTTCTATGCTGATTCTATTGTTTGCAATATCAGTGCAGAATACTGCAAACATGTGCAAGTGGTACACTTCTATCTCTGTCTTTCCTTGCTATTTTATACATAGTTTTGACTTAATTCGTGTTTAAATCAGTCATTTCTTTTCCTGTCTCCATAAAAATCTGTGCGAACTTCATTGCCAATGAACGCAACATTATGCAAGCGCTCCCTGAATGCTTGGAACTTTGACATTCTCTTGATAACTTCACTCTCGGAAACCAAACTAAGCATATAATGAAGAAGAATGCAGATAAAGGCAATTCAGTGGGCGAAAATAATACGCCCAAGCAAAGGAAGACTTCCTCCAAAAATGGTAAGATAGAAATCTATCTCTCCTCCTATTATGAGTTCAGATACAACACGGTATTGGGACGAACCGAATACCGCAGAATGAATAGCAGCGATTTCACAAAGGTGGGTCGCTATGAAATCAACACGCTCCGCAGGGGAACTTGACAACGATGTGGGGATTATCACATCTTCCGACAACCTCTATTCCATTATAGAAAGTAGCTTCTCTCCACGTATCAATCCCATACAGGAGTATTTCAAAAACTTGCCATCGGTGGATATAAGCAGTAATTCTCCCTTTTCACTGAAAGCCATTCCCGACTTGGCAAGTTGCGTAGTTGTTCGTAACTCTGACAAGTGGCTGCCGTACCTCACCAAGTGGCTCGTGGCAGTGGTTGCCAACGCAATGGACGACCGTGAGTGCCGTAACCACACCTGCCTCGTGCTGACAGGCGAGCAGGGCAAGTTCAAAACTACATTCTTGGATTTGCTCTGCCCACCTGCATTACATGGCTATAGCTACACAGGCAAGATATATCCGCAGGAGAAGGACACGCTCACCTATATCGGGCAAAACCTCATCGTAAACATCGACGACCAACTCAAAGCCCTCAACAAACGGGATGAGAACGAACTGAAGAACCTCATTACCTGCCCGATGGTCAAATACCGTATGCCCTACGACAAGTATGTGGAGGAACATCCCCACTTGGCAAGCTTTGTGGCATCAGTGAACGGCAATGATTTTCTTACAGACCCTACAGGAAGCAGACGCTTCCTGCCCTTTGAAGTGCTTTCCATAGATATTGAGAAAGCAAAGGCTATCTCGATGGACAATGTATATGCGGAAGCCAAAGCCCTGTTAAAGTCAGGCTTCCGCTATTGGTTTGATGATGATGAGATAGCCGAACTATACAGAGAGAGTGAGGACTTTCAAGTACAAACTGCAGAGATGGAGCTTTTGTTGCGTTGCTTTGAAAAGCCAACGGGGGATGAAAGTTATTCGTTAATGACCACTACGGAGATACTCACCTATTTGGGTATTTATACTCACCAGCCACTTGTTGCCAAGCGGATGGGCGAAGCCTTGAAGAAAGCAGGATACATAAAGGTGAGCAAACGAAGAAATGGTGGTAGCCCCATCTATGTCTACAAGATTAGGAAAAATCCTACCCTGCCCGCTCCTTCAAACTTGTAGTAGCCAAATGTAGTAGTATGTGTAGTATCGTCTTATACTACAAAGTAATACTGATTATCAATCACTTATCACAGAATAGTATGTAGTAAGAAGAAAGATGAAAAAGTTTGGAGGGGAAAAACTTTGGAAAAATGTAAAACCATAAAAACAGACAAACATAAATAATTATCATTCAACCCATTAAAGTATCAAAACAATGAAAGAAGAAGATTTATCACGTATCAAGCGATACCCCATTGTGGAGTATCTCGAAAGGAAAGGTATCAAACCTGTCCGCAAAACACCTACCTATGTCATGTACCGTTCACCGCTCAGGGAGGAAACGCATCCGAGTTTCAAAGTGGACACGGAAAAGAACCTTTGGATAGATTATGGCGAAGGTAGGGGCGGAAGCATAATCGACCTCTGTATGCGTATGGAGGGATGCACGCTATCTGAAGCCATCCGTCGTTTGGGGCAGAACGCTCCCGATAATGGCACATATAATTTTCTTAATGACTTCGTGCCAAATAACCCCCAGCCTGCGATGGTTGTAAATGGAGCAAGGAGACTGATAGAAATATCAGACACCCTGCCGCCACATTTACAGGATTATCTTACGAAGGAACGCTGTATTGATTTGGAAAAGGCTATGCCTTTCCTCAAATGTATCAGCTATGAGGTAAGAGGCAGGCACTATCAAGCCATCGGCTTTGCCAATCTCTCTGGCGGCTATGAGCTTCGGGACGACAAGACGTTCAAGGGAACGATAGCCCCGAAGGACATTACTCCGATATTCACGGATAGAGCGGAGCCTGTATGCATCTTTGAAGGCTTCATGGACTTCCTCTCCTTCCTTTCAATGAAAGAAGAGGTTACCAACCACTACCTTGTGATGAACTCCGTGAGCAACGTGGCAAGGACTATCCGTTATTTGAATGACCGACACCTTACCCATATCCGTGCCTTCCATGACAATGACGAAGCAGGACGGAGGACTGTTCAAGATTTCATAAAGGCAGGCTTCCATGTTGAGGATATGAACATACATTACAAAGACTTCAAGGATCTCAACGAATATCATGTCAGCTGTGTCCGTGAGCAGCAGAAACGGAAAGCGCAGGAACAGACACACATATCAATTACAGGACAAAACAAGAAATCAAAACAAGTCAAACTTAAAATGAAATAGAAATGGAAAAGAAAACTATGATGAGCGACAAAGACCTTTCATGGTTCTTGGGCGTGGAAGATGAAGCAGAGGACGAATCTACTTCACAAGAAGCGACTGCGGTTCCTGAAAGAGAAAGACCAACAAACAAGCAGGACACAGAGAATACCATGCACTCCGAGCCTGCACGGAATGCTGAGAACGTAACCATTCAGAAACGCATCAGTGCCAAGATGAGAAAGAAAACACTCGAATCCTACAAGCAAGCCTATCTTGTGCCGACCAAGTTAAACAACCGTAAGGCGGTCTATCTGAGCAGGGAAACACAGGAACGTGCCGACTTTATTGTGCGTAGATTAGGCGACAGGGGTAGCAACCTTTCAAGCTTTGCTGAGAACATCGTGCGTCAGCATCTGGAGGAATATGGTGAAGACATAGAGAAATGGAGAAGACTGTAAGCCGTAAGAAAAAGTAGACGGTTTTCTGGAAAAAGGTCTACCCTTTCTTCAAAATAGGTCTACCTTTTCGAGCAAATAGGTCTACCTTTTTTGCTAAAAGGGTCTACCTTTTCTTCTTCAGCTTAGTTCTCTATGAGAATACCACGAATGCAGTTAGTCATAGAATGCACGGCACTCACTTTTCGACTGTAAACGCCTTGTACGTAAACGTTTCATTAGCTGACATTGCAAGACGTCAGTTTGTACCCACAAACTGCTCTTGCTCCCCTCGTCAGACTGTCGGGGAGATAAGACCGTAATCACTCCGTTCTCATCGGTCAGTGTTCGGGAATTAAGCAACAACGAATCATCTGCAATGATTAACTTTCAAGGAAACTTATATGAACAGATACAAAGGAAAAGCTGCCCGATGGCAGCAACGGAATAAGGAAGAACAGAGGATGAACAAGACAGAGTTCATCAAAGTAAGATGTACCTTAGAGGAAAAGCAACGTATCAAATCAAAGGCGGAAAATACAGGGCGGAGGTTCTCCGACTACTGCCGTGAGATACTCCTTAACGGCGAGATAATAGCCGTCCCCAAAATGACCGACAACGAGCGGGAAGCCATTGCCATTCTCCAGCATACGGGCAGGTTCTATGGGCAGATTTCCAACCTTATTAAAGTCAAGGATGAAGATTGGCTACATATCACTAAGACCCTTTCACTATGTGCCAAAGAGGCATTTAAGCGGTTTTACGACCCCCATTTTCGTGTGGATGATGAGATATATAAGGTCTTAAATATGACGAGAAATGATAGGTAAGTGTAAGGCAATAGCGCATGGTAGCACGGCTCTGGACTATATATTCAGGGAAGGCAAACTCGGCAGTCGGCTTGCCTTCCACAATCTTTGCAGCAGGGAGCCGAAGACTATCTACGAGGAAATGAAAGTGGTCAGCGACTATAACAGCCGTTGGGGGTGTGTCAAAACTAAGAATTCAGAAAAGCTTCCTTTCATATTAACAGTTTCACTCCCTCATAAATATTAAAGTAACCGTTATCATTGAGTTATTAACTCTTTGGTAACGGTAATTCTTTACAAAATGATAGCTGTCTTTAGCTGAAAACGAGTTTTGACACACCCTCGTATTGAAATCGGTATCGCACCGCAGGACGAGAAAAAGCTGCCTGTGTCCGAACTTATGCAGATAGCCCATTTGTTTGCCAAACGAATGGGACTTGACAACCACCAATGGGTGGCGGTAACGCACAAGGACACCGACAACAGACACATCCACATCATCGCCAATCGTATCAGCCTGTACGGAGAGGTCTATGACACCACTTTTGTGAGCAACAGGGCTGCAAAGGTGGCGGAAGAAATAAGCAGAGAGAAAGGCTTGACCATCGCAAAGGAGGTCAAGGCGGAAAGGAAATACCAAAAGGAAAAATCTAACACGACAAGAGAACAAACAAAGCATCAAGTACAGAATGTTTGTTATGCCCTGCTTGACAAGTACAAAGGAACAGGTATCAAGGGACACTCCATGTTCCTTTACGAGTTGAACAAAAACGGTATTATTATTGAGCGTATGAAGAATAAGCAAGGTAACGTCTATGGTTTGAAGTTCTCATACGGGGAACATACGTTCAAGGCTTCCGAGATCGGCAGGGAGTTTGGCTACCGTTCCTTGCAGAAGAACTTTGAAACAACCAACAAGGAAGAACAGAAGAAACCACACCAAACGATACAAGAGCCAATAGAAAAGAAAGAACAACCTGATACTGGTTACCAACTCGTACCTCCAAGCCGTTCCTCTATCTCACGAGAAAATGATACCTCACAAGTACAGAATCCCATTGGTGCAGTGGCAGACACCATCGTTGGTGCAGCCGATGAACTGATGAAAGGATTAGGCGATTTGATTACACCAACCGCACAAGGCTATGACTATGCAGAAACAGCATGGCAGCGCAAACTCAGAAATCAAGCGAACAGAAAGAAGCGAGGGAGGAGAATGTAACTCGCAGCAATAAAGAATACATCATATTACGCAGAAATCCGAGTTTATTTGCAATTTCTTGATAAAAAATAGTATCTTTGCAATCTATTAAACATTTATAATGATAGATGTCTGAAGATAGGCTTCGTATTGGTGATATCGGCTTTGTCTACAACCGCTCTCAAGTTGAGCAGAAGTGGAGTTTGATGGACATGGATAATAGGGCTCCTTTTATCTTTGTTCCTATAGATTGTGAAAAATTCCTAACAAACTCGCAGATTATTACCAATAAAATGAGAGATGACGATGGGCTTTATGTGGGACTTAATCCTGATTATCAGAAAAAAGTGAGTTATGATTATTTGATGTTTGAAATTGGTAGTATAGCTGGATATGTTGCCTTGTTCTTCAGCAAGGACAAAATGAAATTCAAAAAAAAACTGACAAAAACACAATTATTGAACTTTGAATTTAGAAAAGAAGACCAAGATACTCAAAGAGTTTACGGTTACAGTGCCTTAATAGTTTCAAATATGTCGATGAATATTTCTAAGCATATAAACGACAAGTATTTTCAGCTTCGGTTGAGTATGTTTACAGATGTCCGTGATTCTCTAAGCATTGCTCAGATTATGCAACCTTCTCTAAAAGAAATGGGGATCAACTTGAATTTATTTAATTCTTGGAAAGCTCTTTTGGATAAAAGCCAAATAAAAGAAAATGGTGTCAATACTATATTCGATGCCCTTCTTGATAATAAAACTGAAGTTATGAACGATGTACGTAAAGTGCGTATTCTGTTTACTAATTTGATGTCTTTTGCGAACAAAATCCATGACCATGACAAAGTGGAAGATTAATAGCATAAAAATAGAAAACTTCAAGTTTTTCCATCGCCCTTTCAAGATGGATATTGAAGGTAAGAATTTGCTTCTGTATGGAGAGAATGGTAGTGGAAAGAGTTCTCTCTATTGGGCTATCTATACCTTGTTTCAGAGTTGTTATAAAAGACCAACAATAGATGATGCACAGAAATATTTTGTAGCAGATAACACGGAAAATCTTCGTAACAAATTCTTACCTGATACTCAGAGGTCTGGTATTGATTTAGAATTTATATCTGAAGATGACGGTCGTAGAAAGTCTTATGAAGACTCAAATGTCAGGTGTAATACTTCTACAGACCCTTTTATGAGCATTACTGCAGGATCTAGTACCTTCATGAACTACAAGTTTCTTTCTGCCATCTTCGATTTTAAAAATAGCAAGCAGCCCGAGATCTTCAATATTTTCGTCAGTGATATTTTCCCAGCTCTAATTTTACAACCATCCATGGAACTCATTCACTATGATGGTACACAATCATCTGTAATGACAGCTGACTACTGGTGGAAGTATTTAAATAATAACTTTCAGAATCTAAAGAGAGGTTCTAATCCACATTATATTTTGAAGACTTCTGATGAATACATACGTTATTCCAGACTGCTGAAAGAATTTAACAGACAGATAAAGAATAATGTGACCCTAATTGAAACTAAGGCCAATCAGATGATTTCTAATAGCTTCAAATTGAATGCAAGACTTCAGATGGACTATGAGAATGCAAGGATTACAGATGTCCAGATGGGGCCAGGAGTATTATATAACAAAAAAATATTACCTCCCAAAATAAAGGTTAAGGCAGAATTCAGCCATAACCATATTGTTGGACATAATGACATATTACATCCTCGCTCCTTTTTCAATGAGGCAAAACTTACTTGCCTTGCCATTGCGATGCGTTTTGCAGTTGTCGAAATTATGCACCGTGCCGAGGATGATGGTGCCTCTGCACTATTCCTCGATGATTTGCTGATTAGTCTAGATATGTCTACAAGACTTGAAGTAATGGACATTATTTTGAGTTATGAAAGTAATTATCAGATACTACTTTTCACGCATGATTACACCTTCTTCGATATTCTAAGGTCAAAGATTAGACAGCAGAAACATGATAGCAGCTGGTTGTTCAAGGAATTATACAGTTTGAATGATGATATAGACAATATACCAGACTATCTACTTGTTGATAATCAGAATGCAATTGATAGGGCAAAAGCTTTTTATGAGCAACGTGACTATGCTGCGTCTGCCAATGCATTAAGACGTGAATGTGAAGAGCAGCTTAAAAGATTGCTACCATTCAATGCTACAGTAGAATTTCAGAGAGCCCCTTTCCCCAAAACTTCTCCTAAACAACTATCCAACATGATGGGTGCTCTCAATCAGTTTTATTCAGACACAGGAATTCCTGATATTACTCCAGATATACAGATGTATAGGAAGAGAATCCTCAATCCGTTATCACATCACGATGCTCGTACTCCAATATACAAGAGTGAGTTGCTAAAAGCTATTGATGAAATTTCAAAACTGAGAACAATATCGGTTTCATTTCTAGTCCAATATACAGATTGTACGCTTTCAAATGAATTTTTTATCCATTTCACTAAGGATGGTATAGATGCGGAGGTACACTTTTATTTTTGTGCTGAGTGGGTGAAATACACACTGAATGGTATGGATTATTTTTCAAATCCTTTGCTTCACATTACCTCTTCTAATGTGCCACAATATGTAGTTGGAAGAGAAGAAACCATAAAAAGTATTTACAACACACTTGTAATTATGTATATAGAGGTTCTGGCGGTTATCCAAGTCTTGAAGATGCTATTCAGAAGTGATATGATATTATATTAAGTTATCTGTTTTTTTATATTTATTCTCATCATAATGCTCATTATTCGGCAAGAAAGTATTATCTTTGCAAACAGAATAATAAGCGTTCTTTGTTAGGCAGAAAACAGCGAAGCCCAGTAGCCCGCTCGTTTCCAAATCGTTACCTGTTTGGCTTATGCAATAAGGTAACTTCTTTATTTTCAATTAGATACATTTTAATAATTATCTTCGTGTGTCAATGATGCGCAACACGTGAGAAAGGAATGGAGAACGGGTGATAAAGAATGCTGGAACAGGTGGAAAACGATTCGCAAACAGGTGAGAAAAACTAGGAGAACCCGTTTCCACTCATTCTAACCACCCATACATAAAGATCAGAACAACTATCATTTACTCAGATTATAAGGGCTATCTAATCTATCAAGTCACGTTAAAAACAGCGTAAAGGCTTGTTATTTTAAAGGAATAAGACTATCTTTGCAGCAGAAGGAATAATAGATACTATAATATAGAAGGTGATGATTAGCTCCAATATACAACCGCTTATCCATAAGATACAAGGCTTTCTAACCAGTCAGCCCATAGAGCGTGCATGGTTATTCGGCTCATCTTCGCGTGGAGAAGAACATGCACAAAGCGACATAGATTTGATGGTTAGATACGATCAGCACGCTCGTATCACATTATTCACTATCTCACGAATCATGCTCCAACTAAAAGAACTGACGGGAAAGGATATAGATTTAGTGGAAGAAGGATGTCTACAACCTTTTGCCAGCAAATCGGCTAATCAAGATAAGATTCTTATTTATGAGAGAAAAGATAAAAGATAAGGGACGACTTGAGCATATCTTAAATGCTATCAACACGCTTCTAACCTATAAAGATAGATATCACTTCGAAGATATTAAGGATGACCCCATCGTATTCTTTGGTTTCGTTAAGCATGTTGAAATCATTGGGGAAGCAGTGTATATGCTTACAAAAGAGTTTAGATCACAACATCCAGAGATAGAATGGGATGTTATTGAGAATATGCGTCATGTCCTTGTACATGGTTATTACACCATAAAACCACAACAGGTATGGGACACGATAGAAACTGACATTCCTACTCTAAAGCCGGAAATAGAACGACTTATCAAAGAAGAAGAAGAAAGACTATAACCATGAAATCACCTTATTTATTTGCCTATCTCTCCCCTTTATAGTATCTTTGCACGCGCAATAGGTTCATTAACATTACATGATTAAAAAGGGAAAGCGGTGAGATTCCGCTACTGTCCCGCAGCTGTAAGTTGTCTGTTACAGGTAAACATAAGCCACTGATAACGAATGATTGGGAAGGCGTTTACCTTCTTTTGGATAACAAGTCAGAATACCTGCCATTGCAAGTCATTGCATCCCTCGAGGAAGGGCACTGCATAGAACCATTATGATACATTATAAGAAGATGAGGCAACTGGCTTCTTTCTTACTGTTGTTATGCCCTTTGAGTATGACAGCACAAACCGTAACCAATGATTCCACACAGACGATAGAGGAGGTGGTGGTCAAAGGCTTCCGTATTCCTGGGAATGTATTGGCAAGTACACCGATACAGACACTGTCACACACGGATATGGAGCGTCTCGGCATACACGATATGGGCGATGCCCTGAAACGCTTTGCTGGTGTGCAAGTGAAAGACTATGGTGGTGTAGGCGGTATGAAGACGGTCAACATCCGAGGCTTAGGGGCTGGGCACACAGGCGTTACGTATGACGGAGTACAGGTGGGCGACTGCCAGAGTGGACAGGTAGACCTCTCCCGCTTCACGCTTGACAATGTCTCACTCGTTAGTTTGCAGATTGGACAAGAAGACAATATCTATCAGAGTGCAAGGCTTATACCTCAGCAGGACTCATCAATATCAGTACGTTACAAGGCATATCCGACCGCAAACCACACCTCACAACAACACTGCGCACGGGTAGCTATGGTCTCTTTTCGCCCTCCCTACTCTATCATCAACAGTTCTCACGTTTGGGGATTAGCGCATACACAAGCTACGAAAGGGCTGACGGAGTTTATTGGTTCACGCTAAAGAATGGTATCAAGACCATCCATGAGCGTAGAAACAACAGCGACATACAGACGTGGCGAGGTGAACTGAATATGAACTATCAACTCACGGATAAGCAGACATTGCAGTGGAAAGCTTACGGCTTCACATCCAACAGAGGATTGCCAGGGACTGTCATCTATGACAACACGTATTCGGCAGAGCGTCTGAAAGATAAGAATGTCTTTGCGCAAATGCTCTATGAGAACCAATTTAGCAATCGCATCAAGATGAAAGCGGCTGCAAAATGGAATTACGCTTGGTCGCGCTACTCTGATATACCTGCCAGTGGATATAAAGAAGATACCTACCGACAGAACGAAACCTACCTTACAGCGACGCTGTGGACAAATCCTTTGCAGGGATTAAACCTTTCCTTCGCACAGGATTATGCGCATAACCATCTATCCATGACGCTTCCAAAAGCTGCCAACCCTACTCGTAACTCACTGTGGACAGCCTTAGCAGCCAACTATCAGATAGGAGCATTTAGTATCAATGCCTCTCTTCTTGCAACGAACATCTATGAAAGTGTAAAGCAAGGGAACGCTTCCAACGGATTTCACAGACTGTCACCTGCCTTTAGTATGCAGTGGCGTTGTCTGCAAGACTTCCGCCTCCGCTTTGGATATAAGGACATCTTCCGTACTCCAACACTCAATGAACTATATTATACGGGTATTGGCAACCGCCATCTGAACCCAGAGAAGTCACGCATGTGGAACCTTGGTACGACTTACTCGCACACCTTTAATCGTACACTCCAGCTTTCCTTGACTGCTGATGGGTATTTCGGCAACGTCACCGATAAGATTATTGCGGTGCCGAGATGTTCTATTGGCAGATGATGAACGCTGGGAAGGTGCGCCAATTAGGGCTGGACGTATCAGCAAACATTGAGAAGAGATGGGGTAATGATTGGACTGTGAGTGCGACAGGTAGCTATAGTTACCTAAGTGCAACCGATAGGACTGATCCTTCGGAGCTGTCCTATGGAGACCAAATAGCTTATACTCCTCACCATTCAGGCTCTGCAAACATATTGATACACTCCCCTTGGCTAGATTTCGGATACAATGTCCTCCTTATGGGAGAACGATATACCTTAGGATATAACATTCCACATAACCGTATGTCAGCCTTTACCGACCATAGCATAACACTCTCTCGGGAGTTCAACATCAATAGGCAGCAATTACGAGTACAGTTTGATGTCCGCAATCTTGGCAACAAGAATTATGAGGTTGTTCGCTTCTATCCAATGCCAGGCACCAACTGGCGACTGTCTGTAAGCTGGGAACTTTAAGTAACGAACGATTAAGTAAAACCAATTATAAACAAAACAATGAAGACAATGAAAAAGAATCTACTTGCGTTAGGCATTATCCTCATGTCTGCGCTCACATTCACTGCTTGTAGTGATGACAATGGCAATGATGATGGTGTCCAGCCAAGCCTGTCAAGTACTAACACCTACATTCCTTGTGCTGGTAATTACATGAAGAATGACGGCACCGTAGGTCTGCTTGACTATAATACGGGGAATCGTCTAATGCACCATTCCTTTATTATGACGCATATCAGGCACAGAATGGTACAGGGATTGGTGATGCACAAGACCTTATCATCGTTGGTAACAAGATTATCGTTACAAGTACTAGTTCGTCAAAGCTTGAAATTCTTAACCGCTTAGGGAAATTAGAGCATAGAGTGAAACTCCATAACACACAACCAAGATTCTTGGCTACAGATGGTAAGTACGTCTATTTCTCTGCTTATACGGGTAAAGTATATAAAGTAAATCCCAATGACTATAAGAAGACCATTATCGATTCAGTTATCGTTGGCTCACATCCAGAGGCTCTATCTGTGGCTAATGGCAAGCTTTATGTCAATATGAGTGACTATAACTATGATGGAACAGGAAAGTCAGTATCAGTAGTCGACCTCAATACCTTTAAGAAGATAAAGGAACTCCAAGTTGCTTTGAATCCTTACGACCAAAGCTATTCTGTTGATGATAAGGTTTACTTCGCCTCTTCATTCCATGGGGAGGATGCTGCCGTGCAAGTCATTGATGCCAAGACTGACCAAGTCACAACGCTGTGCAAAGCCAACATCTTTGGTTATGATAAGACAAAGAACAGATTGATCTGCTTCTCTACCCAATACGACTACACACTTAAACGTTTTGTGGTAAACAAAGCTTTTACTTATGACATTGCCACAAAAGAGCAGAAAGAATTAAACCTAGAAGGTCTTATTTCTCCATCACAGGTTAGCGTAGACAGTAAAGGCTACATCTACGTTATTGACACTCCTAAATATTCAGAACCCAGCAGAGTGTTCTATTATAGCCCTGAAGGTAAGCTGATTCAAGGTCCTATCCTTGTGGGATATGACGCACACAAGATTAAATTTGCTAATTAAACAACCCTACACTTTCTTAGCAAATCCTTTTCTCATCCCCTGCAAACAGTACTATTTACTCCCCTCTCCATTCGGAGAGGGGGCGGGGATGAGGCTTTTTCTTTTGTTTTTATTTGGCTAGTTAATTAATTCTTCTTACCTTTGCGCCCGTTGAGTGAGAATTAACCCAAATTAATAATGATGTTACAAACAACGAATTTCAATCAAACTAACGTTTGCGCCTTATGTAATAAAGGTGTAAATGCACGTGCTATTGCGTTGGATTCTTTAACATCTCAAGACGAGAAAAAGACAGCAAATTATTTGGTAGTCCCAAATATTTGTATACTCTCTCTCTCTCTCTCTCTCTAGTAGAGCAGGCGCAAATAACACATTTTTTCTTCTCGCATACGCGCGCACGAAGCGTACCGCAAACCCTGTAAACAAAGGACTTCTAGGAGTTTCCTTTGTTCTTTTTTTGTGTCCGTACCTAAACCGAAATATAGAGAAATTAGGCACGAAATAACAACTAATTTTAATCAATAAAACAATGGAGAAAAAGAAACAAAAGAAGAACTATTCCGCACCTAATTGCATGATAGTTCAAGTAAACGAAACCACTAATTTGATGAATACGTCCTTCCCTGGTCAACATAAGCCAGCAAATCATGCAACAGGTCCAACAGCTGCAGGAGGTGCAAAACCTGCTCCAGCATGGCAAGGAGAAGAAGCTGGCAGTGATGAAGAGAATACTTCTTGGGAAGACTAAGTAAAGAGAGTTATAAACAAGAATCAGAAAAAACAAAGTAATGATGAGAACAAAACAATTATTTAAGACACGCTTATTATTCTTTGCGGCACTTTGCTGTTTAGGATTAGCAGCTGTCTCATGTGCCAATGAGGATATTGCACAAAACAATACTGGTAGTGATAACGACAAGAAACTAACAGCTTTCGTTGCAGGCGAACCAACGAAGACTCGCACCTCAATAGACTATAATACTGGTGATTTCTATTGGGAAGAAGGTGACAGGATATATGTAAAGGACGATGATGGAACTTTGCAGGCAAGTAATGTCGTGGATGCTGCCCATGCACATTCAGCATCATTTAGTTTTATGGTACCAGGAAAGTTCAATAATAGTGCAACTTATAAGGTTTACTATTTGGGCAAAGGTGGAAGTGGCAATCAAGTGACTATACCTACTGCACAGACACAGACGAAACCGAATACCACCGAGCATCTTGGCGAGTTGGGCGACTATGGCACAGCAACAGCAAGTGGCGTCATAGGTGGTGGTACCTTCCACTTTCAATTAGAGCATCAGGCAACCATCCTTGTTTTCCAGCCCTACACAAGCAATACAATATTGAAGAACTGCTATCTAACCAAAGTTGAGGTAAACTCTGATGACGATATTGCGGAAACATATACAATCGATCCTGTTACTGGTAATCTAACAAGTTCAGCTGGCAGCAAGCAAATTATTCTTACCACAAAAGATCCAGTAGCAGGCAGTACGAATGAGAATGGCTTTCCATTGACAAATACCTCTGCCAGTGTAACTACCAACGGAGCCTATATGCTTATCAAGCCTGGTGTACATACTTTCAAGGTGCGTTATTGGATAAAAGACATAGCAACTAATGTAGAAGGCACTATTACTAAAAACCTAGGCTCATTTGACTATAAAGAACACCTATTACGATATGACAGCTAACCTCAATGTTCGTGACTATGATGGTGATCATTACTATATGTGGGATGCACAGCAGCAGTACTGGTATGGCTATGAGTGGACACACAAGAATCCAGCTTGGCAGCCAACACTCAGTCATAACTTGCCTGGTGCTACAACTTCCAGCTTCTATCCACAGAATAATACCGATAGCCGCTGGTATAATGAAGGTGGAGGTTCTGGTCGCTTTGACGCAACAAAATCTTGTTTTAATCTCCCTAACACTAATATGATGCTATGGTATGCGTTTAAAGGCAAAGGACATTGGGATGCAGAAGAGCTTTGGACTACTATGAATCATCTTTATAAAGGGGGTATGTGGTTTTTGAAGAAAGGAAAGATAGCTAGTGAGAATAGTACAACTATAGGACGCATGGTTGCTTACAATCCTTGGAATCAAGATTCGCGAGGTACTAATCCTGTGTATTCTGTAACCCCTATACAGGGACAACCTGCTGCTAGCGAGATTGGGGATTACTTTTATTTGCCAGCTCTAGGAGAGTATGCATCTGGAAAGCTATATGCTGTTGGAAATGATGGATTCTACTGGTCGTCTTCTGCAGATACGCCAAATAATGCAATTTGTTTATACTTCAACCCTGGACTTATTAGTATAAACACTGCTTCTCGTGGTACAGGAGGAAGAGTTCTACCATTGTTGGAGTAATCTCCTTATTTTAATAGCCTCATTCTCCAACTTCTTCCCTACAGAAGACACCTTTTTAAATCACTCTATAAAGGTGAGGTGATGAAAGAGACGTAGATAATCTATAAAGTAAATATAATACACGGGCGGTCAAGTTTGACCGCCTACTAATAAACAATAATTATAAACATGCTGAGGAGCGAAATTGGAGGCAGAGCTTAGCAAAGTCCATGCCAAAGTAGTCGTAATTCTGACGCCTACGGAAGTAGGACTTGTAGGGCACGGGTGTCGGACCCGTAGGGCACGGATTGTACTTCCGTGCCCCACGAAAGTACATTTCGTCGATGTTAACAATTACACTCCTCAGCTTAACAATCTTTTACTTATGGGATTTTACAAGAAAACCAAAATGAATGTGAACGGAAAATGGTATCCAAAGTCCGTTCTAGTGATGAGTCCTGTTTCAACTGAGCAGGTTGCAAAACGTATTGCGGTCGAATCAACAGTTAGCCCTGCCGATGTGCGTGCTGTGTTGACAGCCTTGGGCGGTGTGATGGGTGATTACATGTCGCAGGGTCGCTCGGTAAAGCTTGATGGTGTAGGATCGTTCTATTTTACAGCAGTGACAAGTAAGAACGGCGTAGACAAACCAGAAGACGTAAACGCAACCCTGATTCGTGGTGTGCGTGTCCGCTTCATTCCTGAAACCCGTTATCGCGGTGCTGGTAAGGGTCGCGTTTCCACGCGTGGACTGTCAGACGTGGATATTGAGTGGGAAGAGTGGAAGGGAGAAGAGAAAGGAAAGAAGAAAAACCTTACTCCCGAACCGAAAGAAAAGGAGAATAAAGAAGAGAATGGACCAGTAGCAGGTTAGGAAAGGAAGCCTCCCTCAAAAAGCCTCCCCAAGCCCCTCGAAGGAGGGGATGTCTTTGTTGGATATAGTTTGAAACAACTAGAGATATGTGAGCGGATTAAAGACATCCCCTCCCTTGGAGGGGCTTGGGGAGGCTTTCTTTTAGGAGGCTTTCTTTTTATATACCACGGGAGCATTTTTAGATTGATTCAGGGTATCAATCGTTCTGTAATAAGACAACTCGATTATATTAATTGTGAAATTAATGTCTTTCAAAACTAGTGTATTAATTTGGTTCTCTCGCTTCCGTGGTACGGCCTCACCCCCAGCCCCTCTCCTACAGAGAGGGGGGCGCCTAACGGGGTGAGGCTTTTGTGTGAGACAGAAGAACATGGGCTTTGAAGACAGAGTAACATACGAACATAGGGGGATAGTAACAGAGTTTTAGACAGAAGGACAGAGAGACATAAGTTTGCTATGACAATGGTATATAAAAATGGAGGATGCGTTCAATTAAGGCTGAACACATCCTCCAATTCTTATTTGATAAAAAGGAGTTAGGGCAAGAGTTGTCTTTTCCTATTCCTAATTTACAACTATTACAATGGTGTTGTGAAGATAAATGTACGGATAACCCAGTAAGAGAGAATACCACAGAGGTAACCTAAGAAAGCTATCCACGAAATCTTCTTCATGTACCAACCAAAGGTTATCTTCTCCAATCCCATTACGACAACACCTGCTGCAGAACCAATGATAAGGATGGAACCGCCTACACCAGCGCAATAAGCCAATAGTTGCCAGAAGATACCATCAACGGCCATGTCGCCTGTTGCCTGAACAGGATACATACCCATACTACCTGCAACAAGTGGGACGTTGTCAACAATAGACGATAATACTCCTATGATACCCGTCACTGCATAATGATTACCTTGGAAGAAACTGTTTAATCCTCCACCGAGTTCGTGTAATATACCCACTTCTTCAAGACAAGCGACAGCCATCAAAATACCAAGGAAGAAGAGGATTGTTGACATATCAATACGGCTCAACAGATTGGTGACACGCTTAGAGAAGTCTTCGCTATCGCCCTTAGCACGATGTAGATTGCGATAGAATATCTCTGTAATCGTCCAAAGAATACCTAATACAAGGAGGATACCAACGAATGGAGGAAGGTCTGTGAAGTAATGGAATACTGGTACGAAGCAGAGTCCACCCACACCAATAGCAAAGATTATCTTGCGTTGTGAGCCATTAAACTCTAATAGTTCGGTATCACCAGAGTGATCAGTCTCTAACATATCACCACCTAACTTGCCCTTTAATAAGAACTGAAGAACAAAGGCAGGGATAATCATTGATATAAGAGATGGAATGAAAATCTCGCTTATCACGCCACCAGCTGTTATCATTCCCGCATTCCACAACATGATGGTTGTCACATCACCGATTGGTGAGAAGGCACCGCCAGAGTTGGCGGCAATGATAACCAATGACGCATAAATCATACGATCCTTATGGTCTTGAACGAGCTTGCGAAGAATCATAATCATCACAATACTTGTCGTCAAGTTGTCCAAGATAGCTGAAAGGAAGAACGTCATGAAGGCTATCTTCCATAATAAACTACGCTTTGACTTAGAACGCATCACATTCTTTACCCAGTTGAAACCACCATTCTGATCAACAATCTCAACGATTGTCATAGCTCCCATGAGGAAGAAAGCGTGGTTGCCGTGTCACCAAGATGCTCGGTTATCAACTTGTTGGCAAATGTGACGAGCTGATCACCCACACCCTTAAACTCTGGGTGCATCAGTTGCACAAATGGTGAAGGGTCGACCATGTAAAGAACCCAACATACTACAAACATCAACAGAGCAATTGCAGCTTTGTTGATTTTCGTCAAACTCTCCATTGCTATGAGCGCATACCCCAAGACGAAGGCGACGATAATAGAAATCGTTAGTGTAGACATAAATAAAATTGATTCGATTATTCTTTGGCGCAAAGGTAAGCAAAAGAAGTGAGTTGGCAACATAAACTATTCAAATTAATTCAGCGAATGAATGTCAGATTCATCAAATTGTAGTATCTTTGCCAATATTCAAACACTCAACACGAATGAACGACGAAATACAATCCCTTGTTGAACAACTCAACGCTGCATCTGATGCTTATTATAATGGTCGAGAAGAAATCATGACCAACTATGAGTGGGATGCAGCCTTTGACCAATTAAAGAAGTTAGAAGAGGAAACGGGAATTATCTTACCTGATTCTCCTACACAAAATGTATCTGCTGATAATCTTACTGGTCAGAAAGAGGAACATGAGTTCCCTGCTCTCTCCCTCGCAAAGACAAAGAAGGTGGCAGAACTTGCAAAATGGGCAGAGAATAGACCTATTTGGCTCTCATGGAAGTTAGATGGTTTGACACTTGTTGTTACATACGATAATGGGAAACTGACAAAGGTTGTCACGCGTGGTAATGGTCACATTGGGACAAATATTACCCATCTATCTAAAGCTATTGACGGAATCCTACAGGCAATACCCTATAAAGGACATCTTGTGATTCGTGGTGAGGCAGTTATCAGTTATCCTGACTTCGAGCAATTCAATATGGAATCAGAAGAGGAATATGCTAATCCTCGTAACCTTGCATCAGGTTCATTGACGTTGAAGAACATCAATGAAGTGAAAGAACGCCATATCCGTTGGATTCCGTTTACCCTTGTCTATGAAGAAGAAGAGATTATCTCATGGGGCAATCGTATGGCATGGCTAGGACAACAAGGCTTTAAGCCAGTAGACAGAGAACTCATTGAGCAGCCCACAGAAGCAAATATCCAAGCTGTCATTGATCGCTGGACAGAACGGGTAACAGGCAAGAGTTCATCGCCTTTCCCCTATCCCGTTGATGGACTGGTCATCACATACGATGATACTGCCTACGCCGCAACAGGCTCGGTAACAGGTCATCATGCGACACGTGCTGGTTATGCTTTCAAATGGCAGGATGAGAGTGCGGAAACAGAATTAGAATATATAGAATGGTCTTGTGCTGCCTCAACCATATCTCCCGTTGCCGTATTCAAGCCCGTTGAACTAGAAGGAACAACTGTAAAGCGTGCCTCGCTCTGTAATATCTCTGAATGTGAGCGATTGGGGATTGGTGATAAAGGGACAAAGATAGCTGTTATCAAAGCAAATAAGATTATCCCAAAGGTAATCAATGTTGTTGAGCGATTGGGCGTATTCCATATACCTGAAGTTTGCCCTGTATGCCAATCAGCAACAGAGGTAACTGAGAGTGAGAGTAGTGGAACAAAGACGTTGCATTGCACCAACACGCATTGTCCTGCAAAGCAACTCAAGAAGTTCGGACGCTTTGTTTCAAAAGAAGGAATCAATATTGATGGACTATCTGAACAGACGATACAGAAGTTTATCAATCTTGGTTGGGTACGTGAATATGCAGACTTATTCCATCTCAACAACCATGCTTCAGAACTACGAACAATGGAGGGATTTGGAGACAAGAGTGTTAGCAAGTTACTTACAGCCATAGAGAAGGCTCGCGACGTAGAAGCGCATCGCTTACTCTTTGCATTAAATATACCACTTATCGGGCGTGATGTTTGCAATCGTTTGTTATCAGCTTATCAAATAGCAGACCTATTCCATACAGCTACTGAAGCTACCACCGAAGATGTCTTTGCTACTATTGCAGGCATTGGACCAGAGAAGAGTGCCAGCTTTGTTAGATGGATGAAGGATAAAGATAACTATTCTATGCTGCAACAGCTATTAGTAGAGCTCAATATTAGTCAGTCTTCATCTGCGCCAACTGGTAATAGTTGCGAAGGACTAACGTTTGTTATCACTGGCGATGTACATCATTATAAGAATCGTAATGAGCTGAAGGCTTACATTGAGAGTCAAGGGGGCAAAGTAACAGGTTCTGTCTCTAAATCAACCAGTTTCCTTATTAACAACGATGTAGAAAGTTCTTCTGGCAAAAATAAAAAGGCAAAGGAACTCTCTATTCCGATTATCTCTGAGGAAGAATTCATTGCTCGATTTGTACAGATGGAAGCCATTCCTAATCCTTCTCCAACTAAAGAAGGCTCATTGTTCTAAGATGGGTCTTTCTCTATAAAGATGGTTCAAGAATAGCTTTTACTACTTAACAAAAACAATTTAAATAACCCTTTAATACCCTTCTCAAAATGAAGAATATTGATCAACGGAGAATAGCACTAGCCATTGTCACATTCATTTGTACGATAGCATGTGCACAAGTGCCAGGAGACTATATCTCTACACATTTCAAAAAGGGAGATACTCTCCCAATACACCTATAAGCTATCGATTAAAGCAGAGGACCCAACTACAAGAAAGTCCATAGAGATTCCTTATGGTATCTATGAGAATTTATCTTTCAGTCCAGCATCGTCTTACTATCTACTCTATGAAAATAGAAAATCCTACGAATCAACATTTACATTAACTGTACGGGAAGTGACACCTTATACTTATACCATGCGGTTACAGGTTCAACAGAGTCCTTATGGGGATAATATCAATGGTAACCCAGAGTTAATGACTCCTAAGTTCACTAATGGATTACTAAAAGAAAAAGGTATCTTAATCACCTTTAATAAAAATATGAGTAATTATATGCCCGCCAATTCGAATGAAACAATAAATGATCTTGTAGACTACATCTACGCACACAGAGAAGAAAACGAAGTTATTAAAAAATTTACTGGTGTAGTTCCAAAGGAGGAATTTAAGCAAGAATTCACCCAATCAGAAGATGTCAATTCTTTTATATCATTAATTATAAACCTCTCGGCTCCAGGGCTTGGTGTGCTACCTGAGATTTATAGACGTAAGTACACACCAGAAATGGTACATTATAAAGAGATACCATCAGATAAGAAAGGCTCTAATCCTCTCAAGATAGAAGAAACAACTTCTTTCAACTCGGAAGGCTGGCTAAATGAATACAATAGAACTGTTACCTTTAAACAACCAAGGTCACTTATTGTTGCACATGAATCGATTATTAGGCAGGTTAAACAATAAAGTAAATCAGCACCATTTTCATCAACCATTAACAAGATAAGGTATGCGCACATCACAATCCATTCTTCATAATAATTTATCCAACGCAGGACACAAATCATACATAAGTATCTGGCTTGTATTATGTCTCTTGCTTATTTCTTTACCTACTTCTGCTCAGAATGCAATAGAGATAGGTGATGAAATTACTTATGAGTTCTCCAACTCGTGGTCCTATTCAGCCAAAGGAGATTCTACTGATAATGAGGATAGAATATTCCAGCCCACAAAACAACAACAACTTATCTATCCTTACGTTCCATTGTATAAATCAACTCCAGACAGCGTTTACTCTAGCTTCACCCTTACAGCACTTAACTCTTCTACCTATGGAAGGGTATTCCGTTTGCATATCAATCAACCCTGTTGTACCCCTAACAGATATGGAATACCTCTCGATTCTATCTTACAAATCATAATGGAACATGATGTTATCCTAGCCTATTCTTCCTTATTAGACCAATACATCATTTGTAACATGCATGACTTTTATCCTTCATTAGACAAGATTCTTCAGCATGGGATTCCTAACGAGTTCTTATTACAAACAGAGGATTATAAGTTAAGTCAACCTTCTCTCAATATGGTTTCTTTCAATGTTTTAAAATATGCAATCAATGCTTTTTGCCCAGGACTAAGTCTTGCTATTATGGCACAGAGTATTCCTTGGCAAGACAAGGTAACCATCACCGGGAAACCATTAGATGGGAGTAGTCGGACAATGAGCTACTGCAACACAACTGATAAGGTTTCAGATGAGAATTTCTACAGGGACATAAAGAGTGAAGAATATGTCAGCGATTATATGTTTAATTATGTCAATGGAAATTCAGAAGAAGAGATAGATTCCGTAGAAGTAGACTCTATATCAGATGATAGTATTGACTATGAAGCGGTTTGTGATTCAGCCATAGCAGAAGTAGTGGATGATGACACAGACTCTGTTGTCATAGACACGACCGAAATTGACAATGATTGTGATTCGCTAACCGAAGATTTTCATCCGCTCTATAATAAGATAAAGATACATATCACCCCTGATGGGTTTGTGGCTGAATACAATATAACTAGCACTATCAAATTTGGAACGGCTCTGTGGGAACGCCGAATAAGATTACGCAGAAAGAACAACTAACTAAAAACAATAAATTATGAAACAGTTAACAGGAATATTTGCCATTATCGTGGCTGTATTATGTCTTGTCATGCTACCAAAGACAAGTAGAGCGCAAAGCTGTAAGACGAATAACAATGAGAAGAAAGATGCTGAGAAAGAAAGGTAAGGTTCTTATTGTTTTCTTCTCTCACACAGGAGAGAACTACGCTGTGGGGAATATCGAAGTGGGCAACACAAAGATGGTGGCTGACTACATTCGAGATGTGACCGGTGGTGATGAGTTTGAAGTGGTAAGAGAAACTCCTTATCCTAAGACTTACAAGGAAGTAGTTGAGGTTGCAAAGAAGGAGAGATACGGCAAAGAATATCCTCCGTTCAAAGGAAAGGTCAACAATATTGACGACTATGATGTTGTGTTCCTTGGTGGTCCAGTCTGGATTCATAGCTATCCGCAGGTTATGTTCACCTTTATGAAACAGTATGACTTGAGTAATAAGACTCTCATTCCTTTCCTCACGCACGAAGGAAGTGGACTAGGTTATGCTGTTCGAGACATCAAAGAGATTTATCCTAATGCCAATATCCTTAGTCCCGAAGCCTTTTATGGTCATGAGGTTCGTACAGACATGAGTAAGGTTAAAGCGTGGTTAGAGGCTCTAGGCTATAAGAAATAGAGAGAGATTGACGAAATGTACTTTCGTACCCCACAACTTATACTTCCGTGCCCCACGAAATGTACTTTCGTCAATTACAAGATAGCAACTTTGTAAGGTTGATTATTAAAAGGATAATAAAAAAGGCTCACAACAATTATTGTGAGCCTTTAAGTTTACTATTCAACGAACTCGTTTATTCGTCAACTCCTTTCCGATTTCCCTAGAACGTCCACTTAGCAGCGATAGTTGGGATAGCATAGAAGCGGTTATTCTTACCCTCATCGTTATAAACGAAGTTGTTGCTAAGCTCAACCTCAGAACCTAAGGACAGATTCACATTCTTCATTCCCTTTAGTGTGTTAAGGTTAAACCAGAACTGTGGCTCTGAAATCATGATTAACTTGCCCTTTACATTCGGATTATACCATACATCGCAGAAACCATCAAATGTGCAAAGCCCCTTTGCAAAGGTGGTACTCCATACTTCTGTCAACTGAAAACCACTAAAGGGATGCCAACCTTTATTAGCGTTCTTGAAATAATACTTATACATCAACTGAACGCTGAAGGTCTTAGAGAAATCCTTTGAAGCCCAGTTCCAAGCACCACCTAGGAGAACTGCATGCTGATAACGATTACCTACATAAGCACCATCTTTCAAGTTAGTTCCAGCACCACCATTATACTCTACATGGGCTGCCCACTGCTTGTTCTTTGAGAGATTAAACTCACGAGAAATCTCCCAATAAGCACCGATAGCACCATCACGTTTATAGTCGATATCGGTGAACATGAAAGTAGAACCCCAGGTATCAGGTTTAAACATCTCAACAGTAGTCGTTACCGACATGCGTGATGAGAGATCTTTGTAAAGACTGTGTCCTAAGTCGTAATGAACTTGAACATCCTGTGCCATAGCACTGCCAAAAGCTGCCATCAAAAGGATAGCGAGGGAAAAGAATCTTTTCATTTCGTTTTTAGTTTATTATTAGAAAACTGCTGCAAAGTTACAAAAAAAACTTAAAGTCTCAACGCAATAATAAAATAATACTTAACTTTGTAACACTTATGAGAATAGATATTATCACCGTTTTACCAGAAATGCTGGAAGGATTCGTGCATGAGAGCATCCTTGCCAGAGCTGAAAAGAAAGGGTTAGCAGAGATTCGTCTGCACAATCTTCGTGACTACACAAAGGATAGATGGCGCCGTGTTGACGACTATCCTTTTGGTGGACAGGCTGGTATGGTCATGCAGATTGAACCTATCGACCGTTGTATCGCTGCTTTGAAGGAAGAGCGGGAGTATGATGAAGTTATCTTTACATCACCTGATGGCGAACAATTCAATCAGAAGATAGCTAATGATCTCTCATTGGGAGGTAACTTCATTATACTTGCAGGACACTATAAAGGTGTTGACCAACGTGTACGCGACCATCTCATCACACGTGAAATCTCTGTTGGCGACTTCGTACTTACGGGTGGCGAACTACCTGCTGCTATCATTGCCGACGCTGTGGTTCGACTCGTTCCAGGTGTTATCAGTGACGACCAAAGTGCGCTCTCTGATTGTTTTATGGACGATATGCTTTCCGCTCCAATCTATACACGCCCACGCAGTTATAAAGGATGGGATGTACCAGAGATATTGCTAAGCGGTAATGAAGCTAAGATCAAGCAATGGGAATTCGATCAAGCAATGGAGCGCACAAAGCGGTTACGTCCAGATTTACTAAAGGAATAGAATCAATACAACTCAAAGTAAAAGCAATATTATGGAACAAATTAAAGAATTACCCAAAGTAGGATTCCTAGAAGCAGTTAAAAGAATCTTCACGAGAGCTTTGAAACTAAACACTCGTAGTCGTCGCTCTGAATTTTGGTGGGGGACGTTGTTTCTCATCATTGTCAGCTATTTATGCGATTTTATCCCAGTCATAGGTCGTTATCTTAACATCGTTTTAATACTCCTGAACTGCTCTATGACTATTCGTCGTCTGCACGACATAGGCAAAAGTGGATGGTGGCTCTTAACGACTATCATCATTGAAGCTATTGGCATATCTCTCATGCTTCTGGGAATAGGGACAACGAACATTGACGCTCTCTTCGGCGATATAGACACTATGATACCTTTAATCAAAACAGCTATGGGCGGTGGAATTGCCATCTTCGGTATGCTAATCTGGTTTGTTAGTATCGCTTTCAGCTTTATCATATTTGCATTTACAACAATGGATAGTCAAAGAGAAGCTAATAAATATGGTGAATCTCCGAAGTATGTAACCCAGAATATAACCGACTAACTATCACAAAGGGAGCTATACCTCTTTGAAATTATATACTCAATCCAGTTATAAGGGTTCCTCACAGCAATATACCTGTGAGGAATCCTTTATTTTTACCCATATAGACAGAGAAGATAGCATCATCTTCCGCCATCCAATTAGACTACAATCTTACTCCTAATACCCATGCGAGGCACCTGTAAGTTAATGTACGATAGCACTTATACTTGACATTGCATCCTCCTTAGCCTTTATCAACCGCATTATACACGTTTGTATAATCAGTTATACACGTTTGTATAATTAGTTATACACGCCTGTATAATTCGCTATACAAACGTGTAGAACTCGATAGGTCTTATAGGAATACGATTGTACTGCTTATATAAGTATCATCGTATTACTTATATAAGCAGAAAAGAATTTATAATTGAAAGGCGAGGACTGTGCTTACTTATAACGTTTCATACGCATAAGCACGGGATAATGCTCTTCATAGCGATCGAACTCAATGCTCTGCCCGTCATAGCCATTCTCGGTAAAGGCATCACGGACGTCTTGTTGTTCTTCTTCGGTGATGGCACGGAGCTGTTCCTTAACATGATAATAGGTAGCTGCACCGAAGCATTGCATAACGCTCAGTCGGACGCCACGCAAATCTGAGGCACGCACGTTGTCAAAGATGTGCGAGATTCCCCAAGCATAGCGTTCCTTGCGGTTAGATATAAAGAGCGGACAATTTGGCTTGCCCGTTATCACGTTCGGATTGGTTACCATATAACGATCTCGTGTGCAATTTGCAAGCATCTGATAGGCTACGTGGCGGAAACATTCATTTGCTTTTCCACAATGAGAGCCAGGGCAATGAGCAAAATCAATGTCTAAAAGGTTATATTCCTCTTGTGTCATAATATTATTATTTCAAAATGTAATGGTTAGTTATTAACAGATACAAAGGTAATGATAATTTCTTACATAATGGCAAATAATTCGGACTGATAATTTGATGTGAAGAGCTTCCTATAGTTGTTCAGCGAAACTACTCCCATTACTCGACATGTTTCTTTATAAAGTCTTCGCCTAAGCGGAATCCTTCTTCATAAAGATCTTCGAGCTTGTTGACATCCTTCTCCATTCTACCAACAACAACGGGTTTCTCTGGGCGAATGACGAGTATCTTTCCTTGTTCTTCTAACTCGTCAATCAAATCTAACTGACGATTATACGCCTCTATACGATGACTTAATGCAACGCGTAGGCGGGGGTAATTACGATAGATAAACTTAGGTTGCTTATAGTCTTTGCTCTTATCTCGCCATCCTTTATTACGTGTGCAAATCACTACGTTTGTCTCGTGCCCAGTCTCAATAGCGTGTTGAACGGGAATGGAATCAACAATACCACCATCCAACAAAGGTTTGCCATCTATGGTGACAATCTTACTTTACATAAGGCAAACTGGAAGATGCCCGTGCTAACTCATTTAATCTCTTCGCATTGCCCTCAGTTTCGGTAAGATATTCTGCTAACCCAGTCTCACAATTCGTTACAACCATCTCATAGACTTCGCCTAACTTACTTTGACGGAAGTACTCATCATAATCGAAGGGAACAAGCTCAAATGGGAACTGCTTATACAACAACTCTGGATTAAAAATGCAGCCCTGTGTTACCAAATGACGCAAGCCTATATAATCATACTTGGCAAGCATATCTATGTTAGAAATACGTGCACGGCGGGGCTGTCTGCTCATATATGACAAGCCGTTACAGGCACCTGCCGATACAGCTACGACATACTTAAAACGAAGATTGTACTTCATAAAAGCATCCAATACGCCCGAGGTAAATACTCCTCGCATGCCACCTCCTTCTAATACTAAGCCCGTATTCCTATCAATTTGCATAAAAACTCGTTAAAAAACAACTGCAAAGTTAATAACTTTCAACCAAATAACTATCTTTGCAATCAAACCATCTAATTTATTGAAATATGTTTAGCAAAGAAACTTATGTAAACCGCCGAGCAGAGCTAAAGAAGCTCGTAAAGAGTGGTATCATCATTCTCTTTGGCAATAACGAATCACCTGCAAACTTCCCTGCAAATGGTTATTATCCGTTCCGCCAAGACTCGTCTTTCCTCTATTACTTCGGTATGAAGCGTGATGGGCTTGTTGGTGTGATTGATGTTGATAACGACACCGAGACACTCGTTGGTGACGACATCGACATTGATGACATCGTTTGGTATGGAAGTGTTGATTCTGTTAGAGACATGGCCAATGCCGTTGGCGTGGCTAACACAGTAGACATGAAGGGACTCAAGACGATTTGCAACAACGCATTACGTGAGCATCGTAAAGTCCATTTCCTTCCCCCCTTATCGTGCCGATATAAAGATTCAGATCTTTGACCTCTTCGGTATTCATCCTAACCAGCAGAAAGAATCAGCAAGCATGGATCTCATCCATGCCGTCGTAAAGATGCGTTCTGTGAAGACGCAAGAAGAAATCGAAGAACTGGAGCGTGCTGCCGTTATTGGTTATAAGATGCACACAACAGCGATGATTATTGCTAAACCTGGCGTAACGGAGAAGTACGTTGGTGGACAGGTTAGCGGTATCGCTAGTTCTTACGGTGCAATGGTTTCTTTCCCAACCATCTTCTCACAGCATGGTGAGATTATGCACGGTATCCCTTCAATGGCAGTATTGGAATCAGGTCGACTTGCATTATGTGATGCTGGTGCCGAGACCATCAACCACTATTGCTCGGATAACACACGTACTTTCCCCGTAAATGGCAAGTTTACGCAGAGACAATTAGAGATATACAAAGTCGTTGAGGAATGTCATGACGCTGCTTTGAAGTATGCGAAACCAGGAGTCAAGTATGCCGATGTTCACTTTGCTATTTGCCGTATTCTCTTCGATCGCATGAAAGAATTAGGCTTAGCAAAGGGCGATACAGACGCTGCTGTTGCTGCTGGCGCACACGCAATGTTCCTGCCTCACGGATTAGGTCACATGATGGGTATGGACGTTCATGATATGGAATCATTCGACCAGATTAACGTAGGATTCGATGAGGAGACACGCCCTAACCTAGAGCAATTTGGAACGAACTGCTTACGTATGGGTCGCCGTCTGGAAGAAGGATTCGTGGTAACTGATGAGCCTGGTATCTATTTCATCCCTGCTCTCATTGACGAATGGAGAGCAAAGAAACACTGCGCAGACTTCTTGAACTTCGATAAGCTCGACGAGTATAAAGACTTCGGTGGAATACGTCTTGAGGACGATATCCTCATCACCAAGGAGGGATGTCGCTTTATTGGTAAAGACCTCATCCCTTACCATCCAAAGGATGTTGAAGAGTTTATCGCAGCCAACAGAAAGTAATTGATAACATATAATTAATAATTTCATCCAAGGCTGCCACTCAATGCAAAAGCTAACAATGGCAGCCTACTTTTATTTACAACTTTATGAAGAAAACATTAGTAGTAGCACTGCTCGCTTTGGTAGCGATAGGCGCTAACGCCGCAGACAAGAAAGAAGCATCTGCTTCTAACAAGCCAGTCTTTACAGTAGTAAAGCAGAATCCAATTACAAGTATTAAAGACCAGAACCGCTCAGGTACGTGCTGGGATTACTCCACACTTAGCTACTTCGAGGCAGAGATTCTCAAGAAGACTGGTAAGACTTACGACCTCTGCGAGAGCTTCGTTGCTAACAAGACCTACATGGATCGTGCCGTTCAAGTTGTTCGTCTGCATGGCGATTGCCAGTTCGCACAAGGCGGTTCAGCATACGATGTACTCTACACCATTCAGCACCATGGTATCGTACCAGAAAGCGCAATGCCTTTCCCTGGTTCGCTCTATGGCGACTCATTGAATAACTTCAACGAGTTCTTCTCATTGATGGAACCATACGTAAACGCAGTTGCACGCAACAAGGCTAACAAGATTTCGGGTCAATGGAAGGTTGGATTGCAAGGCATTCTTGATGCTTACCTCGGCAAGTGCCCAGATAAGTTCACATACGAAGGCAAGCAATACACTCCAGAGACTTTCGCTGCAAGCCTCGGTGTGAATTGGGACGATTACGTAACCATTACCTCTTACACACACCATCCATTCTACACCACATTCGCTGTAGAAGTACAGGACAACTGGCGTTACCCACTATCTTATAACCTTCCGATGGATGAGATGATGCGCGTCATCGATAATGCCGTAATGAATGGTTACACCGTTGCTTGGGGTGGCGATGTTAGTGAGCCTGGTTTCTCACGCAAGGGACTCGCTTACATGGTTGATGGCAAGAAAGTTGAGAGCATGAAAGGCAGTGACATGGCTCACTGGCTAGGTCTATCTACTGCGAAGAAGAAGGACCTGATCGACTCTCTCGGCGTAAACGTGCCAGAGATTACCCCTACACAGAAGCAGCGTCAAGAGCGTTTCGACAACTGGGAGCTAACCGATGACCATGGTATGCTCATATTTGGTATTGCAAAGGATCAGAATGGTAAGGAGTACTACATGGTAAAGAACTCTTGGGGTGAGACTGGTGACTACAAGGGTATCTGGTACATGACAAAGGACTTCATTGCAGCTAACACCATGGACTACATGATTAACAAGAATGCAATTCCTAAGGATATTCGCAAAAAGTTGGGACTCTAATCACTTAGATTCCAATCACAAATAACTCTTCCCGTTCCATAGCTATGGAGCGGGATTTTTTATGCTCTAAACCTCGAAACAAACCAGTCTATCCCCACTTTCACATATCAACAACACATCGTGCGAAACACCCTATACAATAGTATAAACCACCCATAACCACCCGTAAAGACATAGGCAAAAGAAGAAGAAAAAAACATACGTATTGCATTTCATTTTCCCCCTGTATTCGCTTTCTTTTTCTCAAGCGTTCTGGATTGTTTTGATACGTATATAATCATATTATCTAAGTCTCGATAATTAATTATCACGCTTAGATAATTAATTATCAGACTTAGATAATATAAAAACATACGTATTCCGCAAATACAGAATAAGCACGGAAATAATACAAGATGCGTATAAAACAAACACGGAAACCGCAAGTAAGCGTAGTACATAAGGCTACTAAAAAGACTCTTAGCCGTTCCTAAATATGCCATTCCCCTACCCTTTCCACCTGTAAATACCTATCATAAATTCATACAAATAGCAACAGAAACGAATCGGAAACATATACTTCATGAGTTGCAAAGGCGATATGCAACAGCCGTTCCACGCCTGCGAAAGTGGGACTTACTATGCCTGTCTAATACAAATATTCATCTTAGCCATCACGGCGGTTGGCTTTTTTTTTGTACCTTTACGGGCAGAAATAAAAATAAATTAAGATGCATTTTAAATGGAACTATACACCACCGACAACCGAACAGAGTAATGCTGCTAAGGAATTAGGTGATAAGTTAGGCATGAGCCCTACACTTGCATCTCTGCTTATACGTCGCGGGATAACGACGGAGAGTGCTGCGAAGAGATTCTTCCGACCACAGCTGGCCGACCTCATCAACCCCTTCTTAATGAAAGATATGGATGCCGCCGTTGACAGGTTGAACGACGCAATGGGGCATAAGGAGCGTATCCTTGTTTACGGAGATTACGACGTAGATGGGTGCACGGCTGTTGCGCTGGTCTATAAATTCTTACGACAGTTTTATTCTAACATTGATTATTATATCCCCGACCGATATGATGAGGGTTACGGGGTGAGTAAGAAGGGAATTGATTATGCCGCTGAAACGGGTGTGAAACTTATTATCATCCTCGATTGCGGTATTAAAGCCATAGAAGAGATTACCTATGCTAAGCAGCGAGGAATTGATTTCATTATCTGTGATCATCATGTGCCTGACGAGACTATGCCGCCCGCAGTGGCGATATTGAATCCCAAAAGACCAGATGACTCTTATCCTTTTAAGAGCTTATGTGGCTGTGGTGTGGGCTTCAAGTTCATGCAAGCCTTTGCTAAGAATAATAATATTCCGTTCTCACGTCTCGTTCCCCTACTCGACTTCTGTGCCGTTAGTATAGCCGCCGACCTTGTGCCAGTGATTGACGAGAACCGTATCCTTGCCTTCCACGGATTGAAACAGCTCAACCAGAATCCCAGCTTAGGACTTAAAGCGATTATTGACATCTGTGGGCTGAATGGGCGGGAACTATCCATGAGTGATATTATCTTCAAGATAGGACCGCGCATTAACGCCAGCGGAAGAATGGAGAATGGTAAGAAGAGTGTGGATTTGTTAGTTGAACGCGAATATAGCTTAGCGCTCAATCAGGCAAAACATATCAATGAATATAACGAACAACGCAAGGACGTCGATAGGCAGATGACGGAAGAGGCGAACCAGATTGTGGCACGCCTAGAGAGTCAGAAGCACCAATCCAGTATCGTACTGTATGACGAACACTGGAAGAAAGGCGTCATCGGTATCGTTGCCTCCCGCCTCACTGAGATATATTTCCGTCCGACAGTTGTACTGACCCGTGACGAGAATCTTGCCACTGGTTCTGCCCGTAGCGTTGCGGGTTTTGATGTCTATGCGGCTATCAAGAGTTGCCGTGATTTACTTCTAAACTTTGGTGGACATACTTATGCGGCTGGCCTAACGATGAAGTGGTCGGACGTTAAGGAGTTCCGTAAGCGGTTCCAAGCATACGTAGAGGAGCATATCGAACCAGAACAGCGGGAAGCCATACTAGACATTGATGCCGTCATAGACTTCAAAGATATTACGAAGAAACTGCATAGTGACTTGAAGCGATTCGCACCTTTCGGGCCTGCAAATCCTAAACCTATCTTCTGTACGTTGGATGTGTACGATTTCGGAACAAGTAAAGTCGTTGGACGTGAGCAAGAGCATATCAAGCTGGAACTCGTTGATTCGAAATCAAACAATGTTATGAATGGTATTGCTTTCGGACAGAGTGCGTCGGCACGGTACATCAAATCCAAGCGTTCGTTTGATATTGCTTATACCATCGAGGACAATGTCTTCAAACGGGGAGCTGTGCAGCTGCAGATTGAGGATATAAGACCTACAGAGGAGTGATAATCGTTGACGAATGCAGGGTGGTCAAGAGCAAACCCCAAGTTCAAAGTTACTAGTTCCTATGTAGAAGGTCAAACATCAAAGCTCAAAGTAGCAAGTCCAATGTCCTATCTTGACATTCTTCATAAGTATTGGGGGTATCCCGACTTTCATGGTATTCAAAGAGAAATTATCGAAAGTATCGGTGCGGGGAAGGATACCTTAGGACTAATGCCAACAGGAGGAGGTAATCACTAACCTTCCAAGTTCCAGCATTAGCCCAAGAGGGTGTATGCATTGTTATTACTCCGCTTATCGCATTGATGAAAGACCAAGTGGAGCACCTTCGACACAAAGGAATAACCGCAGCAGCTATCTACTCTGGGATGAGTAGAGATGCGATTGTAACAACATTGGAGAATTGTATCTTTGGTGGCGTTAAGTTATTGTACATCTCACCCGAGCGCATTAGTTCCGATCTCTTCCAAATCAAACTAAAACACATGAAAGTGAGTTTCATCACGGTAGATGAGGCTCATTGCATTAGTCAATGGGGTTACGACTTCCGCCCATCCTATTTGCAGATAGCAGTAATACGAAAGCTCGTACCCAACGTACCTATCCTTGCGTTAACCGCCACTGCCACACCTGACGTTATTGACGATATACAGGAACGACTCGGTTTCACAGAGAAGAATGTCTTCCGTATGAGCTTCGAGCGAAAGAATCTTGTGTATGTTGTCAGACAGGCGGAAGATAAAGAGGCGGAGATGGTTCATATCCTTCAATCAATACCAAAGACGGCTATTGTTTACTGCCGTAGTAGGAAGCGAACGAAAGAGGTTGCGCAACTGCTTATGCAGTATGGCATATCCGCAACATGGTATCATGCAGGACTGGAGCCAGCCGTGAAGGATCAACGTCAAAGTGAATGGCAACATGACAAGGTGCGTGTTATGGTTGCGACGAATGCCTTTGGTATGGGAATTGACAAAGCCGACGTGCGTGTGGTGGTACACATGGATTGCCCTAGTTCGCTCGAGGCTTATTTCCAAGAAGCGGGACGCGCAGGGCGTGATGGGCAGAAGGCTTATGCGGTTTTACTCTATAATGGGCATGACAACCGAACGCTACAAAAGAGAATCGAAGACACGTTCCCACCGAAAGAATATGTACAACAGGTCTACGAGCACTTAGCTTATTTCTATCAAATAGGCGTGAATAGCGGTGAAGGCTGTACGTTTGAGTTCCCTATTGATAAGTTCTGTGCAACATTTAAACACTTCCTTATCCGAGCCAACGCTGCGTTGATTCTATTACAACGAGCTGGTTATATTGACTACGAACCGAACCCAGATAATAATGCACGTGTGCGGTTCTTGTTAAGACGGGATGACCTTTATCGACTTGATTCATTAAGCGAAAAAGAGAATGATGTCGTCATATCTCTACTTAGGAACTATGGTGGATTATTCACTGACTATGGTTATGTCGATGAGAGTTATATAGCGCAAGAGGCTGGTCTTGACCGCAATCAAACTTATATGGTGCTTGTAAATCTAAGCAAGAAACGCATCATAGATTTCATTCCTCGCAAGAGTATTCCGCTCATTAGTTATAAGAGAGATCGTGTTGATGGTAGCGATGTCATACTGGATAAAAGCGTTTACGAAGAGCGGAAGAAGCAATTCCAGAAGAGCATTAATTCTGTTATTAATTATGCACAGAACGATAGGGTTTGTAGAAGTAGACAGCTGCTCTATTATTTCGGAGAGAAGAAATCAGTAGATTGTGAGCAGTGTGATGTATGTCTCTCTCATACTCATCACGATAATCACGACCAGCAAGAGGAGATAAAAGAAAAGCTCCTCGCAATGGTAGCTGATGGCGAGAGACATCATGTAACAGAGGTTAGACTGCTTGATGAGGATTGGGATATGGTCACCAAGGTTATGAAGGAACTTATGGACGAGGAACAATTATTGATGGATGGGAGTTACCTCATTCTATCAGACAAATAACACCCTGCACCTACAAGTCTCTGTTTCTTCACAAAGTTCATTGCTCTTTGTTATTCTCACATTAAAGTCTAAGTCTGAATCACGCTGCTCACGATAGAAATGTAAGCAATCACCTTGATGAGACTCAGCTACGTATGCAATCTCAAGACGCTTAATTGTATGCTGAAGATACCAATCTAAATCCCACAAGTCAAATATATGTTCAATATACTTAACAGAGTTGATGTGCCCATTCACATCCACATCACTATAATAGGTATCAATAGAACGAATAAGTGATGCCTTATCTGTTATCTTCACACGCGAAGACTTACCAATCGGACAAATATAGTCTTTCTCTATGTATTCATTAATAAGACCTTCACGGATAGCAAAGATATCTGAAGGCTCACGAGTACCCGTGTCGATAAGTGCCCAAACGCTTTTACCATATCCATAAATGTGTCCTGACTCACTAACGACCTTAAAGTTGCGACTTGTAAAATACTTCATAGCATCATCAACCCATGTCTCAACATAAAACTTGTCGTATGCTTTAGGCATATCCTCCATTTCGATAGCGAGACGACTCAACACCCATGTTTTGTTGATAGTATTAAGATAATTCATGCCATAACCCCGCTCATTGCTATGAAAATCAGCTGCATTAAGCATGTGATTACCTAAATGTCCCATGAATAGATGATTAGAGAAATCGCAATGAAAAGGTTCTGTCATAAACTCATATCTCCCTATCTTTGATAACTTTTCCATCTCTCCCATATTTAATAAACAATGTAGCAATACGAATCAATCCCAACTATTAGACAATCATTCTACAACTAAATCACTCAACAGAACTTAAACCCATTCATCTAGAATAAGAAAAAGGGATGCACCCCTTGAGGTACATCCCATATTACTTTATAGAAGGTTTAACTTCTTAATTTGTATGATTGATTACTTTACGTAAACAACAGCCAAACGGTTAGAAGTTACACCCTGTACACCCTTACCAGTTGCCTCGTCAACGATAACGCCACGACCCTTGAGGTAGTTAGCAACTACGTCAGCACGAGCCTGTGAGAGACGATCGTTAAGTTCCTTAGAACCCTCTGGAGAAGCTGTACCAACAACCTGAACGTGAACACCCTCCTTAACGTTGTTAAGAGCAGCCTTAGCGTCGTTTGTAAGAGCAGACTTACCCTGAGCGAATGTTACGAATACGAGGTCAGATACAGTGAACTCCTTAACCTTAACAGCAGGAACCTCCTTAACAACCTCCTTAGTGATAACCTCTGGCTTACGGTTGCGAAGCTCATTGATTTGTGCGTTCAATGCATCGATCTCAGCCTGATCACGTGGAACAACGATTGTGAAGTTGTGTGTACCGTTAGAGTTCTTGAATTTGTAAACAACACCTGCGTTCAACTGAACGAATGAATTGTTGATGTTGTAAGCTGGCTGACCATCCTGTGCAACTGCCTTGTAACCATAGTTTACATCATGGTTAGCAACACCAGCTACTGTGTAGGAACCTTAGAATAAGCCTTACCTAGGAAAGCGAAGTTGATAGAAGGCTCAACATAAACCTGCCACTGCTTCTGTGAACCGAAGTTGTAGGCGAAGTCTAAAGCAGCCTTAGAAGTCATACGGTTACGCTGACCAGAAGTAAGATTCTCTACTGCCTTGTTGTTTGTAAATACGTGCATCCAACCAAGACCATAAAGTGCGCTAACCTCAAATGCACGAGGTTCACCCTTGTAGCCACCAAAGAGGTTGCTCAAGTTTACAGTACCGAGTAAACTAACATTTGTAGCGCGAACTGCTGTACCTGTTGAGTGCCAAGGCTTGTTTGAGAAGTAAGCATTACCTTCAACTGCCAAACCAAAGACTGGAGTGAAGTAACGACCAATACGAAGACCAGCATTTGGATCGAGGTCGCTCAACCACTTGTGACCAGTAGTCTTAGTAGCAACACCACCATTAATACCAACGTAAACGTTGTCAAAAGCCTTGCTCTCTGCTACAGTCTGAGCAGAAACTGAAGCTGCCATAGAAGCAGCAGCTAACATCAAAACTAACTTTTTCATTGTCTCTCTGAATTAATTAATATTTATAAATTATATAGTATCAACACTTTAATCGGCTGCAAAGTAATAAAAAAATAATGAAACAGCCAAATCTTTTCCATAAAAAGTTTACTATAATAGGGGTATAGTGAACAAATTAAACTATATTAGTGGAATAATAGAACAATCTAATATACGAAAAACTTAATAAGGTGTGCTTAAATGAACACTATCTTTTATAAATAGATTAAGGAGCCCATAGCATCACTGCTGGAGCCCCTTAAACAAATTAGAGAGTTATAAAAATCAGGTTGCTTTGTATATCATTTTACTGCTGAACGATTATCTTCATTCCTTCTTCCACTGCTTGCATATTCAATGGAATTAAGTTATGATGACGTTCTGGCAGACTCTTATAGAGTGCTTTCTTCAAGCCGTCAGTACTTACAACAGGACAAACCTTAAGCAATCCACCTAAGACAATCATGTTGAAGACTTTGGCATTCTTCATCTCAGCAGCCTTGTCCATCGCATTGATTCGATAAACGATGATATCCTTACGAGCTGGTGGATTCATGACACCATAACCATCATATATAAGGATACCACCTGGCTTTACCTTTGGTTCGAACTTATCTAACGAAGGCTGATTTAGTACAATAGCAACATCGTACTTACTTAAGATAGGCGAAGATATGCGCTCATCACTGACGATAACAGTCACATTAGCTGTACCACCACGCTGCTCTGGACCATAAGCAGGCATCCATGTTATCTCTTTATCTTCCATTAGTCCTGAGTAAGCAAGAATCTTACCCATAGAGAGTACACCCTGCCCACCAAAGCCGCTAATAATTATCTCTTTTTTCATATTACACCTTTATTATATATAGAGAAAGACTAAAGATTGGTTGTATCTTTCAAATCGCCCTTCTCATATTCAGGGAACATATTCTCACGCATCCACTCATTCGCCTTTACTGGAGAGAGTTTCCAACCACTATTACATGTTGCAACAATCTCTATCAAGGAACTACCTTTCCCTTGCATACTTGCCTCGAAAGCTTTGCGAATAGCACGCTTTGCCTTGTTAATAGAGGCAACAGTATCTACACTCTGACGAGTTACATAACAAGTTCCCTTCAAATGACTAGCAAGTTCGGTGATATTTAAGTTATAACCATGTAGTTCTGGTTCACGACCATAAGGACAAGTTGCTGTTTTCTGCCCCATCAATGTTGTTGGTGCCATCTGACCACCAGTCATACCATAAATAGCATTATTGATGAAGATGATTGGAATATTCTCACCACGATTCAACGCATGAATTGTCTCAGCAGTACCGATACATGCCAAGTCACCATCACCCTGATAAGTGAACACTAGACGATCAGGCCATACACGCTTAATACCAGTTGCTACAGCTGGAGCACGACCATGAGGCGCTTCCTGCCAATCAATATCAAGATAGCGATAAGCAAATACAGCGCAACCAACAGGGCATACACCAATAGCCTTATCGGTCATCCCCATCTCTTCGATTACCTCTGCAACTAATTTATGAACCACACCATGTGAACATCCAGGACAATAATGCATTGTCGTATCATTCATCAAGGTCGGCTTCTTATACACCAAATTCTCAGGTGAAATTATATCATTTGCCATAATATATACGCCCTCCTCTCTTACTTTACTAACTTTTCTTTGAGTGCATTCACAATCTCTTCTGGATCAGGAACGATACCACCCAAACGCCCAAAATGTTCTACTGGTAAAGCACCATCAATCGCAAGACGAACATCCTGTACCATCTGACCAGCGTTAATCTCACTAACCAAGATTCCTTTCTTGCCTTTGCAAAGATCTGCAAGCTGCTTACTTGGGAAAGGCCAGAGTGTGATAGGACGGAAGAGTCCAACTTTCAAGCCTTGCTCACGAGCTAGCTCGACAGCCTTCTCACCGATACGTGCAGCACTACCAAAACTTACGATTACATAATCGGCATCCTCACATTGCTGTGTCTCGAAGCGCACTTCATTCTCACGTATCTGACGATACTTCTCCTGCAAATGTAGGTTTCTTTGTTCCATTACCTCTGGCATTAACTCCAAAGAGGTGATGATATTAGGCTTACGACCTGCTGTGCGCCCCATAGATGCCCACGGGCACTCTTTACGAATCTGCTCTTCTGTACGACGAGGTTTCATTGGTGGGAGAACAACCTTCTCCATCATCTGACCAATCACACCATCAGACAGAATCATCGCAGGGTTGCGATACTTAAATGCCAATTCAAAAGCAAGGTCAACAAAGTCCGCCATCTCCTGAACAGAGTTAGGTGCTAATACTATAACGTTATAATCGCCATTACCGCCACCACGTGTCGCCTGGAAGTAATCACTCTGACTTGGCTGTATCGTTCCAAGTCCAGGACCACCACGTTGTACATTTACAAATACACCTGGGAGCTCTGCACCTGCCATATAACTGATACCTTCTTGCATCAAGGCGACGCCTGGTGAAGAAGAACTTGTCAAGACACGCTTACCAGCACCAGCACCTCCATAAATCATATTGATGGATGCCACCTCACTTTCAGCCTGCAGGACAACCATTCCCGTGGTCTCCCAAGGCTTCAAAGCAGCTAGTGTTTCTATAATTTCACTCTGTGGAGTGATAGGATAACCGAAGTATCCGTCCGCACCACAACGAATTGCAGCATGGGCGATTGCCTCGTTACCTTTCATCAATTTTACTTCTTGTTCTGCCATAAATTACCCCTCCACTTTTTTACGATAGACTGTAATACAGCCATCAGGACACACAGTTGCACAAGCTGCACAACCGATACAATCATCTGGTTTAGCAGACTCAACAAACGGATATCCGTGGACATTTACTTGTTTCTGAGCCAAGGCAATCACATCTTTCGGGCATGCAACGATACACAACTGGCATCCTTTGCAGCGATCAGTGTTCACTACGATGGCACCTTTTCATCTTGCTCATAGTTTTTTTGTATTTTTAAGGATTATACGCATCCTTGTTATAGAAGTTTAGAATATTCTCTAGCATCTCTTTTTGCAACTACTGCCGGCGAGTTAGGGATCCAGTTCGATAGCCTCCATATAATTGGCTAAGGCATTCTGCCAGTCTCCTCGTTGCCGACACTCATTGCCGAGCTGTAGATATTCTTCTGCTGTCATCATTTATAATATTCTTTCTTGCCTGCTGCAAGTGTATTCTTCATCAAAGAACAAATCGTCATCGGACCAACGCCTCCTGGTACTGGAGTGATGAATGAGCATAACGGAGCAACCTCATCAAACTTCACGTCACCATTCAAGCGATAGCCACTCTTACGTGTTGCATCGGGTACACGCGTCGTACCAACGTCGATAACTACAGCACCTGGTTTAACCATATCAGCTGTTAAGAAATCGGGACGTCCAATAGCTGCAATAATAATATCAGCTTCCTGACATTCTTTCTTCAATGTCGCTGAATGCGAGTGGCAAACTGTTACGGTTGCATCTCCATATTGCTTTTGCATCATGAGCTGTGCCATAGGCTTACCAACGATGTTACTTCTACCTAAGATAACGCACTTCTTGCCAGAAGTTGGAATATGGTAATGCTGCAACAGAGTTAGGATACCTAATGGTGTTGCTGATATAAAGCATGGTAAACCGATCGCCATTCGCCCCACATTAACTGGATGGAAGCCATCCACGTCTTTGCGATAATCAATAGCCATGATGATCTTCTGCTCATCAATATGCTTTGGTAATGGGAGTTGCACGATGAATCCATCAACGTCATCATCCTTATTTAACTTGTCCACACAAGCCAACAACTCATCCTCGGTAACATCAGCTTCGTAACGGATAAGCGTAGACTTAAAGCCACACTGCTCACAAGCAATAACCTTGTTCTTTACGTAAGTCTCACTTCCCCCATCGTGTCCTACTAATATAGCGACCAAATGAGGTTGTTTTCCACCTGCCTTTGTAATAGCTTTTACCTCTTCCGCAATCTGCTGTTTGATAGCTGTTGCGGTTGCCTTACCGTCAATTAACTGATATTCCATAGCTTATATTATTATTGTTTGTTGATGATTCATCTCACAAGCCTTTCGGCATAGAGGGCATACCCGGCATACCTTTCATCTTGCTCATCATACCAGCCATCTTAGAACCTGTAACCATCTTCATCATCTTACGCGTTTGGTCAAACTGCTTAATGAGTCGGTTTACTTCCTGCAAGCTAGTACCTGAACCCTTCGCTATTCTCTGGCGACGTGAGTTATTCAACACCTCTGGATTCGTGCGTTCCTTTGGTGTCATGCTCTGTATGATAGCCTCAATACCCTTGAAGGCATTATCGTCTATATCTACATCGCGGATAGCTTTACCCACACCAGGAATCATCGAAGCGAGGTCTTTCAGATTACCCATCTTCTTTATTTGTTGTATCTGGTTGTAGAAGTCATTGAAGTCAAATTGGTTCTTCTGTATCTTCTTCTGCAAGCGTTTCGCCTCTTCCTCATCGAACTGCTCTTGTGCTCGTTCCACCAAAGAGACTACATCACCCATACCTAAGATACGATCTGCCATACGTCCTGGATGGAACACATCAATAGCTTCCATCTTCTCGCCAGTACCTATGAACTTGATTGGCTTGGTTACGACTGTGCGAATTGACAAGGCAGCACCACCACGCGTATCACCATCGAGTTTCGTTAGGACTACGCCGTTGAAATCCAATCTATCATTGAACTCCTTTGCTGTGTTAACAGCGTCCTGACCTGTCATGGAGTCTACAACGAACAGCGTTTCATCCGGGTTTACATGATTCTTGAGACTCTCAATCTCATTCATCATCTCCTCATCGACTGCCAGTCGACCTGCGGTATCGATGATTACCACATCATAGCCTTTTGCCTTTGCTTCTGCGAGGGCGTGATCAGCTATCTCATTAACGTTCTTGCTCTCCGGCTCTGAATATACTGGAACGCCCACCTGTTCGCCAACAACCTTTAATTGGTCGATAGCTGCAGGGCGATATACGTCACAAGCAACCAACAAAGGGTTCTTATGTTCCTTTGTCTTCAGCATGTTTGCTAACTTACCAGAGAATGTGGTCTTACCAGAACCCTGCAAACCACTCATTAAGATAATGGCTGGACGGCTTGTAAGATTTAGCCCTACTGACTCGCCACCCATGAGTTCTGCTAACTCATCATGCACTATCTTCACCATCAACTGACCTGGTTTAACGGCTGTAAGCACGTTCATACCAAGCGCCTTTTGCTTTACTGTATCGGTAAATGACTTAGCTACCTTATAGTTGACATCGGCGTCGAGTAATGCTCTACGAACATCCTTTAGGGTCTCTGCTACATTGATCTCAGTTATCTTTCCCTCGCCTTTAAGGATCTTAAAGGAGCGTTCTAGACGATCACTTAAATTCTCAAACATTGCTTTAAAGTGTACTTATTATTCTATTTCTATCATACAAAGATAGCAAAAAGAGACATAAAACAGCAAGCCAGTGAGTAGTATTTTAAAATATTTTAAAACACTTGTTACACTTTCATGCGCACATAAATATGCTTTGTGCAGAAATATATCTGCAATCGAGCTGGAATATGTTTGACAGCTGTAAGGTTACTTAGGCTAAATACAACGTTAGGGGTATGTAATACTTTCAGGGCGTAATATATATAAAAAAGGTGATGAAATAGATCCCATTTCATCGCCTTATATCATGGACGAAATTGACACGTATGTGTGAACGAAATAACACGTATGTGTCAAGTGGCATAACACATACGTGTCATTGCGCTGACTCGTATGTGTCAATTTATCGCTACATATCAGAGACTAAAACCCGCTCATAAATGCAAGGAATAACAGCAAATAATAGGAACGAACGCTCTTCTATATACGAAAGGGGCGTTTCCTCGTTGCGAGAAGAGCCTCTCGTTCATACAAGGAAACGCCACTATTGAATTGTACTATTATATTCTAACTAGTCTTTGTCAACTCTCCTACCCTTTTTAGAAGGCTTGGAGGCACTTGATTGGACTTACACCTGTGCGTTATCAGGGTCTATGCTTTCAGAGTCGAACTCCGCTTTACCACGCTTCACATCCCCGTTGAAAGTTACGAAATAGAACCCTCTTCGAGGTGTCCACTCCATACAGAACAGCTCAGAAGGTCCACGGAATCCATTGCGTTTGATAGCTTTCATCACCCATTCCTGTGTGTGGTTAAACTGTGCTAGGCTGCTTTCCACAATCTCTCCATTATTCACCAACAATACGGAATAGGCTGTCTGACCAGGTGAGAGAACCGTCACTGAGCCGTTAGCTTCAAACAGTACATCCTCTACATCGAACATGGAGAAGATACCTTTCTGCCTTAGCATGAGGCGGAACTGCTCCATCTCAAGACTATTACGCTTGAAGTTCTTAAATTTGATAACGCCGTCTTTCACCAAGAAGACGCTCTCGCCTTTGATAAGATGGCGCAAATAGGCAGAGTGCATGGCGAAACGAACAAGCATATTAAAGCCTGTCCATACGGCTAGGGCGAAGACGAGATGCCAGATGGTCATATCTGGATTGTACAATACACCACCGACTAACGCACCAATAACGAATGCACTTACCGTATCAAGGGGAGTCAACTGACCCATTTGCGCCTTACCCGTAATGCGCAAAAAGGTTAGAATGCCAATCATACCAACGATTAGCTTTACCGCAATGCCCACATAGGGCTGGATTAATTCCATCATTTCTTATTATGAATTATAGGGTTATCTTCTTTAGTTTGATGGTGCAAATATACATCTTTTCCATGACTACTCAAGTATAAATGAGCCTTAAATCGAAAAAAACAGGTAAGTGATAAGTAAAATAGATGATGTTTCTTTGTCATATCAGAATTTATGTCTAATTTCGCACACAATTATGAGAATAAGGCGTAAACGATAACATATAATTTTTATACGCCACATATCTCAACTATATAATAAAGGTAAACAAATGGAATATTACATAGAAATTGATAACGAAAGCAGGGGCCTTACAGCCTCAAAGAGTTAAGTCAGCGGAAGATTATAGCAACCACTCTCGTCATGCCTACCGATACGCAGCAATGGATTCCAGCATGGCAAATTGAGGAGTTACGCCCAATTTTGGAAGGGAAAGATCCTATTGACGACGAGACAACGGCGCAAGATTTACCTTACGTTGAAGCTACGCCCGTTGAACCTGCAACTCAACAGGCAGCAGCCCCACAGACGGTAGTTATTCAAAAGAAGAGCCATACGGGATGTTTGTTAGGCACATTGATAGTCTTGGTGGCTTTCATCATCGTGCTGATTCTCACATGCCCAAAGCCTGAACAGCACAAGGATGTATTGTCTGATGTCATTACCAATACGGTGAACGACGCTGTAAACGATACGACCAACACAACGGGCAATGAACTTGTCGATAACGCTTTCCGTTCTATCAGCAATGCCTTTGCTGGGAAAGTGATAAGATCTGCTGTAGACAACCTCGTTACCGTGGATAATCACATTATATACTCTACAGGCAAGGTGCATTATGCAGGACAAAATCACACCGTATCAGTAGGGCTCTTAGGGCATATCTTTACGATTGACGAAGATGACTTGCAGGAAGCTGCAAGGCAATATTATAAGAACTCGGAAGTGAACCTCAAAGAGCAAATAAGGCAAAAGGTGCAGAAGATGATACAAGATAATATTGTAGAGCCTGCCACCTCTACCATTGAAGACTTAGTTGGTGGGGCTTTGAACGGATTATTAGATAATATTGGCTTAGGCAATAGCAAGGCTGATATTAAAAGGCAAATACAACAGTCGACAGACTCAATTCTATAACGGAACATACAAAGACGAGCCTAAAAGCAAAGGCTAAGACGAACATAGAAAAGGATAGTATTTATTTATTGTAAGACTAATTTATAAGAAAGAAGTATGAGAAATTATTATTAATGGGTGCTATGGCACTTATGACCACATTCGCTTTCGCACAAGATGCAACAGTAGTAAAGAACCTAAAAGAACAGCAGAAGCTACTCGAACTGACCACTAAGTTAAATAAGGCGCAGCTTGATTACGAGAAAGAGAAAGTCGACTATAATGAGTTAACGGAGAAGGCGGCTAATGCTAACGCTGACGCTAACATAGCAACAACCGACTTCACTGCAACAAGTCCTTCTAGCACAGTAAAGGATGCAAAGGACACTATCAAGAAATTGAAAGAGGCAAAAGCCACAAATAAGAAGTTGGCTAAGAGTAAGAAAAAATTGGATAAGATGGGTAAGAAGATAGCTAAACTTCAGTCCAAAATTGACAAGTTGAATAAGACACTTAAGATTTCTGATAAGTAATAGCAACTAATAAACAGGGACGCACACTAACATTTGTACGTCCCTTATTTTTTATCTTACATATCATCATTAGGAACTCATCAACGCGCATGAAGAAAACTCTTACACTAGTTCTATTGGCTTTGTTACTCTCTATCCCATCGCATGCTCAGATGTTATTCACGGAGAATCTCACCCTAAGCATTGATAGTACGAAGACTATACAAGGATCTCTCTTACCAGTAGTAGACTTCAAGACCGAACAACAGAATATACTCACTGTTAAGAATACTGCCAATCTCAATCTATTAATCAAGCACAAGCGTGTTATCAACTTAATCAATAAACTAGAGTTCTCAACCTATGGTAAACAGGTGACGGTAAGCGGCGGACACGTACACATGGAATATCGCTATTTATTGAGCCATGCCTTTGAAGTCTATCCTTATGCCGAATCGCAATGGGCAGGGAGTAGAGGCTTAGAGTTTAAGGTATCTACGGGTTTGCAATCACGTTATCGACTCGTGAATAAGGAGAGATTCCTTATGTTTGCTGCTGCAGGTGTGTTCTATGAGTTCGAGAAGTGGAAAGATCCAACCTCATCTGCACCCACGCTCTACGCTTGTAGCCGTAGCATTAAGACGCATCTAGCCTTGAGTTTCCAACATAATATCAGTGACCATTGGTCATTGACAGCTACTGCTATTCATCAAGGGAAACCTGATAGCTACTTCAAGAAAGCTCGATTCGGTGGTGCCGTAGATCTTCTATATAAGATAACACCAGCCATTGGTATTAATGGTGCTTATCGCCTCATCTATGACACGGCTCCTATTGTACCTATAAGGAAGTCATATACAGCTGTTGAAGCAGGACTTGCAATTAACTTCTAACGGCAGTTCTTTCCTTTCACACCCTTTTCTTAGGGAATAGATAGCCGTAATACTAAGGGCAGATGATCGCTGAAGCCGTTGTTATAACGCATCCCATTATAATGGCGGCGAGGCTTTACTCCGCCGTACTTCATATCTTCTTCCAGAAGGAAAGGAGCATCATTGACATAGCATGAAAGCACATAAGGACGGAGGTTATCACTTATGAGAATCTGATCCAAACTACCCCACTCACCATGATAACGATAGGTGCCTTCTGCACCATTCTTACCCTTTGCTTGTGCCGAGACATTCAACAAACCGCATTCGTACAAAGGCTTTAATGAAGGACTATCAGCATAGTCATTGAAGTCGCCCATCACGATTATCTTTGCATGAACTTGGTATTTCTGAATAGAATCAACCACATTACTAACTTGCTTTATCACGTGTTTTCGGAAAGGTCTTGAGTATATCTCTCCACCTGTTCTACTCGGTGCATGAAGCAATAGAACATGTAAGGTATCACCATTAGCAATAGCTCCTTCTACATGGAGTATGTCACGTGTTGGTCGCATATCTGCTATCAAGCTAACCCTGATAGTATCGGCTTTCAACAAGCGGAAAGAGAAGGGAGAATAGAGCAAAGCCACATCTATACCACGTATATCAAGCGATGACGTCATAACGTATTCATAGCGTGCATTGCGCAATAAAGAGCGTTTCGTAAGATCAAAAAGCACGCTGTCATTCTCCACTTCACATAATCCCACAAGGTCAGGTAATTGCCATCCCCTGCTATCTTCACCGCAGGAAATGATGGTCTGCCCCGTCCTATTCAACTTCTCCCAATACTTTGTTCGAGTCCAATGACGTGGTGAAGTGGGTAAGAACTCATAATCATTCTTCAACGTATCATGCCGTGCATCAAAGAGATTCTCAGCGTTTAGCTCCACAATAGTCAATCGGTTTTGTGCGACTGAGTATAGGGTTATGAGACTCAGAAGAAAGGTTAACAATAAGCGTGTCATAGATGATATTTTTAGGAAGAGAGAGGCTTAAGATTGCGTCACAATAGCCAACTGCTGTCGTACACTCTCCTCATGGATAAGCTCGAAGATATGCGCTGCAAACTTTGGATTCATACCACATAATCCTGCTTGTGTACCGCGTTTCTCGAGTATCTCATTATATCTCCTCGTCTGTAAGATAGTCATGTTATGTTCCTTCTTAAAGGTTCCGATCTCCCTACATAAGCGGAAACGCTTCGCAAGGAGTTCCATCAATGAGTTGTCTAACTCATCTATCTGCGCACGTAGCGAACGGATATCTTCAGTTGTGAAGGTGTCATCACGTATCACAAGTAACGACAGAATATAATCCAGAATATCAGGAGTCACCTGCTGTTTAGCATCACTCCATGCCTCTTTTGGGTTGCAATGGCTCTCTACGATGAGTCCATCAAAGCCTAAATCCATTGCCTGCTGACAGAGAGGAGCAATCAAGTCACGGCGTCCACCAATATGGCTAGGGTCACAAATAATGGGTAATCCAGGAATACGACGGCGCAATTCAATAGGGATTTGCCACATCGGTAGGTTGCGATATATCTTCTTATCATAGCTAGAGAAACCTCGATGGATTACCCCCAGACGCTTTATCCCTGCTTGATTCAACCGTTGTAAGCCACCAATCCATAGTTCTAAATCGGGATTGACAGGGTTCTTCACCAATACTGGTATTTGAAGTCCTTGCATCGAGTCTGCCAATGCCTGCATTGCAAAAGGATTAGCCGATGTACGTGCGCCAACCCATAGTACGTCCATATCATACCGCATTGCTAACTCGACATGATCGGGGGTCGCCACCTCTGTAGATATCATCATCCCAGTCTCTTCCTTGACTTCTTTCAACCAGGGCAAGGCTTTCTCTCCATTTCCTTCGATCCTCCTGGCTTGGTACGTGGCTTCCATACGCCTGCACGAAAGATGTGACATCCTTTATCTGCCAGCATACGTGCCGTACTCATGACCTGCTCTTCGGTTTCGGCGGAGCAGGGACCTGCTATGACGATAGGGCGTTTCTTATCACAAGGAAGGCATAAGGGTTCTAATTCTAACTCCATAATCCTATATCTTTTGTTATCTCTTTGTTCTTTCCTGACATTCTTTTATCTTATAAACTCGCATAGGCTGTAAAAGATAAAAGCAACGGAAAGGAACAGAAGACTTCCTCTTTAATTCTAAAATAGTTGTATTTGGATACGAAAGTATAACATTTATTTCTACCACACAAGCATTTCTAAAGTTTTTTACTAACTTTGCAATATACAGAAAGGATAGATTATGAAGCAGGTACATGCACTAATAACAATGGTTTTATTGAGCCTTGTTATGAACATAAATGCACAGGAAGCAAGACTTGTCAAGCTCACTAACAGCAATGGTATGGAGGCTATTGTGAGTAATTACGGAGCGCGGCTTGTCTCGTTGACAGCCCATAACTGGAACGGACGATTGGAGCCTGTGGTCAAAGGGTACAATCAGCTGGAAGACTACAAGCAAGACTCTACATTAGGAGCAACGCTTATCTACATCGGTAAGGAGCATACAGAAACGCTCTCATCAAAGGTTTGGGAGGTTGTTAGCTCGGATAACCAATCGGTCTCCCTACGCTATATTACGACTGAAGGAGAGAACAATCTCAATGGTAAATTGAATGCAACTGTTACCTATACGCTATCCGATCAGAATGCACTCGACATTGATTATCGTATCACGACGACTGCTCCAACAACATTGCAAGTAACCAATGGAATTTGTTTCAATCTATCTGGTGACATGCACCGATCTATCCTTAAACAACATCTGTGGCTAGATACGCACTATACAAATAAGTTGGATAAGGAGCAATTCCCCACTAATGAACTACAGAAAACACGCCTTACCCCATTCGACTTTACCCAACCAAGAGAGATTGGAGAACGAATAAAAGCAACCATCAATGGCTATTATCATGCTTTCCAACTGCGCCATCCTGACAATATGCAAAAGCCTGCCGCTATCCTTTTCGATGCACAAAGTGGGCGCGCAATGACCATCTACTCCAGTGAACCTACCCTACTCATCAATACGCATGGGGCACAAAGTAGCGGCATAACACTACAACCCTTGCATGCTGGATACAATAGTGGTATGGAAAAAGTAGACAATAGCTTACAGCCAGGACAGGTTTTCCATGGTGCAACCGTATTTCTCTTTACAACAGATCCACCGCTCATCATGAAAACTAAGTAGTACCAACAACTTGAAAAAACACTAATAACTTTTAAAATACTTGGCTGTTGATAGACGATTATTTATATTTGCAAGCAAATGAAGAAATATGCTTTCATAATAACAGCTATCTTGTGCCTGCCATTGCAAGCGCAAACAATAGCGGGGCAGCACAACGTTGATACATCGGTTGTGAAGCCTATTGAGTCATCGCGCCTGAAAGGACCTAGGGAAGCAACTGAGGCTGAGAAAGAATATGCTAGGCGTATGGCAGAGGATCGTGAACAGCAATCTCAAATAGACAATAACCTCCCTGTCATTACAGAAAGCGGTCAGACGGTTACTCCCAATAGTTTCTATTATCCCGAGTGGGGCTATGGCTTAGGTCCATGGAGACTGCATAAAGGATTGAACATAAACCTTAGTGCATCAGCATTCGCCAACCTTGGACATGGATATAACCATGGTGCAGGATTCTCGCAAGATGTGTCATTGATGTATGTAACCAACCTTTCAAAGAAGGCGACCCTAGCCGTTGGTGGCTATGTAAACCATCTGACTTATCAAGGAAACAACTATTTCGTTGGCGGAGTCAATGCTGTTCTCGGCTATCAATTCGATGAGCATTGGAGTGCTTACGCCTTTGTTCAGAAGGCATTCACCTCTAATAACGTCGGAAATGCTTTCGGTTACGCAGGTTATGGGTACCCTGCTTGGGGCGGATATGGCATGTTGGGCTATAGTCCCTTTGGTTACGGTTATGGTGCAATGGGCTTCGGTTATGGCGCAATGGCTAGTCGATTCATGGATAGAATTGGTGGTGGCGTAAGCTATCAATGGGGTTCTCACAATCAAAACATTATCTCTATCAACGTAGAATTCGATCATGTTCCATCACAACAGACGAACTTCTACAACACAAACAGATTCGATTACCCTGTGAGATAGGGCTTTTCTCCTATCATTGAGGTACGTTTCACTCACGTAAATAAGCATCAATAGGACTTATCATCAGCTATCTTCAAGCTATGATAAGTCCTATTTCTATATTATGTAATGCCTTCCTCAACATGAAAAGAGCCTCTTCTCACATCAAAGAACCCCCTCCTTTATCTGAATATACTTTGCAAAACCAATGATCGAACTAGCATTGAAATAGAAAGGAATATACGTTTTAAGTGGTTCGTATATACCTTTTTCATAAAACGGAGGTACGTTTTTAGTAAAATGGAGGTACGTTTTTAATGAAACGGAGGTACGTTTTTGATGAAACGGAGATACGTTTTTAGTGAAACGGAGGTACGTTTTTAGTGAAACGATAGTACTTTTTTATCAAAAAGCTAGTACTTTTCAGTGGAAAAGCTAGAATATTTAAAGAGATTGATAGGTATGTTTTTCATAATAAGCTGGTTATCAACAAATTAAAGAAAGGCACAATACCTTTGCTATAAATCGCATATTTGGAAACAACGTTAGGTCTTAATGGAAATAACGCAATTAGGAGTATCCAAATTAGCAATAATCTATTACAAAAGTATCACACCCTTCTTTCTATTCTTACTCACCTATTTCATCCAACGCAGGCGAAGGCTATTCAAAACGACACTAACGCTTGAGAATGCCATTAGGGCACTTGCCCAAGAAGGTGTAATCTGCCAGTCGATACCGAAGACATATAATAGTCCAGCCGCCAAAGGAATACAAACAAGGTTATAGATGAACGCCCAGAAAAGATTCTCCCATATCATTCTAACGGTGTTCTTACTGAGTCGGATTGCCTCTGGAAGGGTAGCTAAATCATCGCCCATGAGCGTCACTTGCGCTACATCCATTGCAACATCTGTACCCTTGGCAATCGCTATACTGACATCTGCCAACGCCAACGCTTGGGTATCATTAATGCCATCTCCTACCATTGCAACACGCTTTCCTTCAGACTGCAAACGCTTAACAAGGTTCTCTTTGTCCTGCGGTAAAGCCTTACTAAAGTAGTGCTTTATGCCCACTTTATCAGCCCAATAGTGTGCAGCCTCATCCTTGTCACCGCTCATCATATAGACCTCTATCCCACTCTTCTGCAATTCCTCCATCGCCTCACGAGCATTGGGCTTCAGTTGTTCCCGCTTCTCGAAAGGAAGATTGTCAGCCTTGGTGAAGTCTACCTCCTTATTAGGTATCGTCAACGTTCCCGTCTTATCGGTTACAAGTGCATCCACCTTACGTAAGCTCTCCAATGCTGCTGCATCCTTGATGAGTATCTGCTTTTGTGCAGCCTTACCAATTCCTACCATCAAGGCTGTCGGTGTAGCCAATCCCATGGCACATGGGCAAGCGATGACCAAAACGGCTACGGCAGAGATAATCGCTTGTGGTAAGTAAGCCTCGCCACCTATCAGCCACCATAGAAGAAAGGTTAGCAAAGCAATGAGCGTAACGACTGGAACAAACACTAAAGCAGCCTTATCGATAATGCGTTGCACGGGTGCTTTAGAGCCTTGCGCCTCTTGCACCATCCGAATAATATGCGCTAATGCTGTGTTCTCACCTATCTCATTTGCCTTCATTCGGAATACTCCTTGACTAGGAATAGTGCCTGCTAACACCTTTGAACCCTTCTTCTTCTCGGCAGGGGTAGGCTCACCTGTGATCATACTCTCATCAACATAGGCGGCATCGGGGGTCATAAAGCTCTCGGCAGAGATAACTTCTCCATCAACAGGAACCTTCTCGCCAGGGTGAACCTCTAGAATATCTCCTACTTCAATAGTCGATATTGGCACTTCTTCTATTCGATCTCCTTCAACGATATGTGCCGTCTTTGGAGCCATACCCATCATGTGTCTAATAGAGGAGGCAGTGCCATCCTTTGCCTTTTCTTCTAACATTCGTCCTGTCAAGACAAAGGTAATGATCATTACAGCCGCATCATAGTATGTATGCCAAACGATACCTCGGCTCGCCCATACAGCATCCCCCCAGAAGGTGTTGAAAGCACTGAATAGGAATGATATTGCCGTGGATAAGGTTACGAGCGTATCCATGTTTGCAGTGCCATGAAGGAGTTGTTTCCATGCTGAAACATAGAACTGTCGACCACAATAAACAATGTTTGCTAAGGCAATCAATAGAGAAACTTGATTAGCAATGGTGCGTGAATGGAGGTCAATCCATCCCATCGAAACGCTCATTACGGCAATGGAGAATATCCAAGAAAGGATGGTTTTCCGACGTAATAACGTGTATTCGCGCTTCTCAATCTCCTCAACTGAAGTCTCTTTATCAATGACTAAGTCATAACCAATCCCATTGATTGCAGCTTTCATCTGCTCCAGTGAGATGGTTTCGGGGTCATAATCGACCAAAGCGGAACGACCAGGCAATGATACTGATGCGGTATTAATGCCTTTAAGCTCGTTCAGTTTCTTCTCTACATTGGCAGAACATGCAGAACATGCCATGCCGATAACAGGGAATTGTTTGCTTCATACTTATCTCCTTATAGGCTCAACTCATAGCGCCCACTATTGTCTACTGCCTCCTTGAGTTGTGCTGGAGTAACAACAGACTCATCATATTCAACATTTACATTGGCTTTCTCTAGATTAGCTTCTGCACTCTTTACACCATTTAAGGACTTTAGCGCATTCTCAACGTTAGCCTTACAATGTACACACTTCATACCACTTACTGCAAAAAAATATCACTCTTCATAACTTTGTTTTTATTATATTAGTTGTTTGCAAGAAGACTTTCTCCTTGTCGTTTGCAAAGGTACACTTATATTAAGGAAAGCGTATTACAGAATTATGGATAAAGGTTATAACATTCCTACAAAATGCTTCCTTTCATATTATTTCACGCTTATCATACTTCTTTCTAAATGCAATGACTTACTTTTGCAATACGTTATTATAAAGGTATTAGATGATGAATAGAAAACACGCAAAGCTCATTGCTGCAATGACGGAATATGATAAAGGGGATGCAAGACGTATCCATCATTTCTTAAAGGTACATAACTTAGCTGCTACCATTGGTACGTTAGAAGGATTGGAGGCTGAGACACAAGATATACTAGAGTCTGCTGCTATTCTACATGATATTGGGATTCATGTCAGCGAACGCAAGTATGGTTCTAGCAATGGTAAGTATCAAGAGATTGAAGGACCTCAAGAGGCTCGTAATCTAATGGTGCGTTTGGGTGGATTCACTGATCATGAGATGGATAGGATATGCTTCCTTATTGGGCATCATCATACTTATAACCACATCGAGGGATTAGACTATCAGATTCTTGTAGAGGCGGACTTCCTTGTTAACTTGTATGAGGATAATTGCTCTCAACACGCCATTGACGCTGCTTGCAAGAATATTTTTAAGACGCAAGCAGGTATTAGCTTATTGAAAGATATGTATGATAAGGATGCTTACCAGAAGCCAGAATAAGATATTAAAGTTGGTCTAAAGGCATACGAGTATTCGTCTTCATCCCTCGGAATTGAGATGGAGTCATTCCCGTAACTGCCTTAAACTGACTGGAGAGATAGGCTACCGAAGAATAATTCATACGCTGCGCTATCTGTGTAAGAGTAAGTTCGTCATAACGAATTAGCTCTTTCACACGCTCGATACGAAGCTCTATATAATAGCGTTCGATGGTCTTTCCTTCTACTTCCGAGAAGAGTTTGGAAAGCGAACTATAATCTTGATGGAGTTGAGATACGAGATAATCACTCAGAGTTGTTGCTGACTGGTTATCTTGATAATGCACAAGTTTTATCAAAGAGGACTTTATGAGGTCTATTGTCTGCTGTCTTCTATCTCCGAGAAGTTCAAAACCTAAATCTTTTAAAGCTGTTCGAAGTACTAAGAGTTGTGTTTCCGTCAAATCTTCCTCGACAATAGCTTCACCCAAATCAACCTTTATTGGATGGAGATTCTGATGTTGTAAGGTCTGCTCTACAGCCATCTTACAACGATCACAAACCATGTTCTTTATATAAATCTTACTCATTCTGCGACCCTCCTAACCACTGCTTCCTTATTAAACTCCTTGAAGGTATAAACAACAATAGGCACTGATAATATAAAAGAGAATACATCACTGACCGCTTGACACATCTCAACGCCGAGCAAACCCAAAGGTGAGCTGGGAAGGATAAAGATGAGTGGGATGAAGAATAAACCTTGTCTTGCTGCTGCAAGCACATTAGCTCGTAAAGGCTTACGGCAAGTTTGTGACATCATATTACTTGCTAGAATAAAAGGCATTGAGAGGGAAGGTACAGAGCTGCCAGCGCAATGCAACCACTCCTATCTCAATTACTTTAGGATCGTCACGGAACACTCCTATAAGGGAATCACTCACTATCCAGCCTCCAATAGCAAGTAGAATGAGGAAAGCTAGTGCCAAGAATTACCGTAAAGTGATAAGCTTTCTTCAATCGAGTATAGAGTCCCGCCCCATAGCAAAAGCCACAAACTGGCTGGAAGCCTTGCCCTAATCCAATCACAACAGCAAATGACAACATAGCAATTCTACCGACAATACTCATCGCAGCAATAGCCGAGTCACCATAAACACCAGCTGCAAGATTGAGGGACATAGTGGCTATGCACGCCAGACCTTGACGCATTAATGATGGACTACCACCATAGAATATCTCTTTATAAGCCGCCCATGAGGGTGAAAAGTGCCGAAAGTGAATGGCAATATTCTCCCCTCTTCGAGTCATAAAGAATAAGATTACAAATGAAACAAACTGTCCTATCACAGTCGCAAGGGCTGCTCCACTAACTCCCATACCGCATGTAAAGATAAGTAAAGGGTCTAAGGCAACATTCAAGATAGCACCTGTTACAATGCCATACATAGCGAAGTTCGCATTACCTTGCAATCGCATCTGATTGTTCAGCGTAAGAGATGAGGTCAAGAAAGGTGCTCCCAAGAGGATAAGACGCATATAACTCTCTGTGTAAGGGAGGATGGTTGGTGTACTACCCAGCATTAATGAGAGTGGAGTAAGGAATATCTCACCCAGAACAAGGATAACTAGTCCAAAGAAGAAAGAGCTAAAGAAACCCGTTGATGCCATCTTTATAGCATTTTCATGACGCTTTGCTCCCAGCTCACGAGATATGTAATTACCTGAACCATGCCCAAAGAAGAACCCCATCGCCTGGACAAAGAACATCATAGAAAACGACACGCCGACAGCTGCAGTGGCTTGTGTATCGATCTTGCCAACGAAGAATGTGTCTGCAATGTTGTATAGTCCGGTCACAAGCATGGATATAATTGTGGGTACAGCCATCGTTAGTATGACACGATGTATCGGTCCTTGCGTCAAGAAAGTGTAGTTATCTGTATGTCCGTGCATAATCTTATCACCTTTTAAATATCAGTACAAAGGTACGAAATTAATGAAAACTAAGTTCTTCTCTACACCATTTATAAATGGTAATAATAGATAAAAAAGAAAGATAAACAGCCTCTTCTGCATTATCAATCCAACTGAATAGACTGCTAGAAGAGGGTGTTTATCCTTCTATATAATTTCCTCGAAGATTCTAAAAGAACGTACCTTTAATGGTGCTCAAGCAATATCTGTAAGATACGTTCAGCCGATCTACCATCCCATCTATCAGGTATTCCACTCTTCTTCCACGTTCCTACGACCATATCCGATAGTGCCGAACGAAGCAACTCAGCGTCTTCTCCAACAAGAACATTACTTCCGACCTTCACAGTCTCTATGTGTTCGGTGTAACTGTTGAGTGTTATACAAGGAATACTATTGAATGTTGCCTCCTCAGCAACGTTCCCCGAGTCGGTCACGATGCCCAGTGCATGAGCAGTGAGATAGGCAAACTCTAAGTAACCAAGCGGTTTAACGATATGCAGATTATGCAAGTTTATATTCTTCTTTAGGCTTAGAGACATGATAACCTGTACTGCAGAATCGCGCAAAGGAGCAATGATTGGTAAATCGCCTGCCGTCTCGCTCAAGACACGGAGCATCTTCTCCAGATTGTCCTGATCAGCAAGTAAGGCCTTACGATTCAATGTAAAGACAAGATAATTACCTTCTTTTATAGGTAAACCTGCCAATGCATCAATATCCGAGAGGCTCATCCCCTCAATGCGCTCACGATTATAACGGATATTGTCAATAAGGATGTTGCCCACCATATACACCTTTGAGAGTTCGGCACCCTCCTTGTTTGCAATACTATTATTGCTGAATCCAGCCGTAAAGAGGATATCCGACAATCCGTCAATGACCAATCTATTGATCTCCTTAGGCATTGTTATGTCAAAAGAACGTGTCCCCGCAGCAATGTGAGCAAGTGTGATTGCTTGCTTCTTAGTGACTATTGCGGCTGCCATTGTCGATGCCAAGTCATCAACAACGATAACTACATCACAGCTATTAGCCTGTAGATACTGTTCAAACTTCGACATTACCAGCCCCGTGAGTTCGTTAAGATTCTCACACTCAACACCGAGGTAAGCATCTGGACGATGGATTGACAACTCCTCAAAGAGCTTATCTTCTAACGTCGGGTCATCCTCGCTACCAGCATATACAAGTGAATAGCCCACCTTATGAGCATTATCACTTTCTGATAACTTATTTATTACTCTAATAATAGGTGCCACCTTTATAAAGTTAGGACGTGCACCACAAAAAATACAAAGATTTATGTCCTGTGTTGTCATTATCTATTATCCCTTAAACATATCCTTAATACCACCGATAGAACCCATTAGATTTGATGCCTCGAATGGTAAGTAAACAGTCTTTTGGTTGTTATTATGAGCGAGATCGGTAAGCATTTGGATGTATTTCTGTGCTATGAGATAGTTGGCAGGGTTAGTACTTTGCCCCACAGCATCAGTTATCTTCTGAATAGCTATCGCCTCTGCTTCTGCCTTGCGAATGCGTGCTTGTGCTTGACCTTCAGCTATTAAGATCTGCTGTTGTTTGTCAGCTTCAGCACGATTGATGGCAGCTTGCTTCTCACCCTCCGACTGAAGAATAGCCGATTGCTTCTGACCTTCACTCGTAAGGATGGTTGCACGCTTATTACGTTCAGCCTGCATCTGCTTCTCCATAGCCTGAGAAACACTTGCAGGAGGCGTTATATCTTGTAGTTCTACGCGGTTCACCTTGATTCCCCACTTGTAGTTGCATCATCAAGAACCGATCTTAACTTCGTATTTATCGTATCTCGAGAGGTAAGCGTTTGGTCAAGTTCCATCTCACCAATGATGTTTCGGAGTGTTGTCTGCGTCAGTTTCTCAATAGCGTTAGGTAAGTTATTGATTTCATAAACCGCTTTAAACGGATCAACAATCTGAAAGTAGAGCAGCGCATTAATCTGCATTTGGATGTTATCTTTGGTTATCACGTTCTGACGATCAAAGTCATACACCTGCTCGCGTAGGTCAATTGAACTGGTATAAGCGTATCGGCCAGCTCTCATCACTACTATATCCTTAGCATGATCGATGAAAGGTATGATGATGTTAATGCCCGGTCGGAGTGTAGCATGGTACTTTCCCAATCGTTCAATAATCTTAGTTTCACTCTGAGATATGATGACTATTGACATCTTGGCAAAGATAATTACCAAGATAATAGCCGCAACAAACACACAAGCAATAATATTCATAAGCATAAGTTTTAGGTTCTCTCACCCACTGTTTCATAATGAGAACTACTCTAAAAAGGCAAGAGAAGGGTTATTTAATATCGTTTCTTCTAGTTGTCACACATATTTCAACATTTCTCAACAGTTGCGATGATAGAGTCGAGACGAAGTATTCGAACATCATCTCCAACGCCTATCTCTTGTCCATCTACTGACTTTGCTTTCCACGAGTCACCATCTATCTTCACTCGTCCATAGCCTCCCGATTCTATTTGTCGGTTACTTTTCCTTCACGACCAATCAGAGCATCGGTATTACTCAACCGCTGATTCTCGCCTTTATGAAAGTATTTCAAGGCAATAGGGCGCACATAGAAAATGCTTAATAAGGTGAAGATAACAAACACAATGACCTGTACAACAATACTATCTATCCCCAATGAGATTAATGAAGCACACAAGCTACCAATGGCAAAGCACATGATGAAGAAGTCATTACTCATCATCTCAAGGATTAGACATACTATCCCAGCTAGCAACCATACCAACCAAAGGTTCTGTATTATATTATCTATCATAGCAGTAAAGGTTTGATTTCGTTTGTAAAGATAGTGATAAAAAATGAATCTATCAAATGTTTACATAAAAATATGTGCCTATTTAAATACGAAGAGACGCTTTTCTCGTATTGAGAAAGGCGTCTCTTTGCATCAAAGAGGGCGTCTACTTAATATAAAAGAGGCGTCTCTTGAATATGAATAGCATATTATCTCTATTTCAACTAGGCTTAACGGCGCTTCTTTGAAGTCTTCTTTGACGAACCAATATATAATGTTCCTGCTGTCGAGCTTGTGCTTGTGCGAACATTAGAAGAGCCTCTCTGACGATAGTACTTCTCTGCTTCTGGTAGCCACTTCTCAATGTTTTGAATACGACGAGCATCTGATGGGTGATCACTAAGAATCTCAGATGTATTGCTATTAGTACCTGCTGCCATACGTTTCCAGAATGTTACAGCATTCGCAGGGTCGTATCCTGCCATCGCAGCAAATATCAATCCCATGTAATCGGCCTCACTTTCATTGTCACGACTATACTTTAGATTACGGAAGGAGAAGTATCCTCCAGCTACTTGAGCAGCTATATCACCAACACCACTACCCACAGCAGAATTCAAGACAGTACCTAGAATGTTTGTTCCCATCTGCTGATTCATCTGCTTAGTAAGCTGTTCTGCACTGTGTTTAGCCACTGCGTGCGCAATCTCATGCCCTAAAACGATAGCTAAACTTGCCTCATTTTGAGTATAAGGAAGCAATCCCTCATAAACAACAATCTTACCTCCAGGCATACAGAAAGCATTTGCTTGCTTGTCTTGAACAAGGTTGAACTCCCATTGGAAGTTCTTTACTTCATTGGCATAACCATTATTTCGCAAGTAAGTCTCTACTGCATTTGCAAGGTTACGACCAACTCGTTGAACCATAGCAGTGTTCTTTGCATCCGTTGAACGCTTTGCAGATGCCATGAACTTTGTGTACTCTTGATTACTAAGACTTAGTAGTTGAGCATCCGAAACACTAAGTCTATGGGTGCGCCCAGTCAATGGTACCTTAGAAGCAGTACCACATGCTGTCATCAAAGCAACGACAGCTACCATAAAAAAATACTTGATTTTCATATCTTTCTAATTACCTTTTATAACTTTCCGAGCACGAAAGTACTACTTTTTCCATTACTATCAAACGATTTAAATACCTTTTTTAAAAAGGTTAACAAGTAACAAATCATTTTGAAAGAAGTAGTTCCTACAGGATTAAATAAGCCTTTCACGCTTACCAATGTCCTTTGTTATCGGTATAAAATAAGCCACAATGAAACTAATAATACCTGATATTGCAACCATAAGAAAGAACTTTCGATAACCTACATACTCTTGTAAGAAGCCTGTAAACCATCCAGACATCACCATAGAAAAGGCTGTTATTGCTGTTCCTAATGAATAAGTGAAGGTGGAATGCTTACCTTTTGTACAAAAGCCTAGCCATACTATGTAAGTTGTTAAGCCCAAGCCCGCCCCAAAGTAATCAATAATAATACAAATATTAATGATAGATAAGGTGGAAACAAAATAATAACTTAGGTAGACAAAGAGGAACTTTGGTAAGGTGAGAGCCATGACAAAGAACCATAACCAGCGTTGTAAACCATCCCGACGGACAAGACTGATACCTAAGCCACATCCTGCTATAAAGGCAAAAGTTCCCACTGTGCCTTGCACCAAACCTAATTCTTGAGGCGAGAGAGCTAATCCGCCATTGCTTCCGGGGTCAATCAGAAAGAGTGGAGCAACCCTTATAAACATTCCTTCTGGTATCAAAAAGCAAAAGAGAAAGACAAGGTTTGCAACGTAATGGGGTCTTCTTATGAAGGCAGCTGTCACATCATGCCACCATTGGCGAGTAACACCACTCCATATAGGGAGCTTTGCGCGAATAACAGCCTTTGGCAGGATAAGGGCATGCAATAAAGTCAGTGCAATCATCAAAACGGCTAAAGCCCAGAAAAGAGTAGCCCAGGCTGGACGAACAGTACGATTGATCACCTCCAAGTTACCTGCTAATGTGATGGGAATAGCCATCCCTACGATGATAGAAAGCAGATAAGATACAGCTCGAAGACCGAAGAATATAGGTCGTCCAGCAATAATGCCTCCCGATTATAGAGCCTTTCAATGGCTACATCATGCAGGGCTGCAGCTATCGCAATGACCATAAAGGCTGCAACAGAGTATGAAAACCAATTATCAAGGCGCACCGAAAGGGCTGAAGCAACAAGACTTAACGCCATAACACACTCTGTAAGAACTATCCAAAAACGCTTACTTTCATAACCAACAACGATTCGTCCCAGTAGAGGACGTAGGATAAAGGGAAGAAAGAACCATGATGTTGTAAGAGTAATAGCTCCATTCGACAACCCCATCCGATTATAATAAACCAACGAAGTCATCAATAAGATAACATAAGGTAAACCACGTGTAAGATAGAGCGTAGGTATCCATAACCAATGACTAGACCATTGGCTTGTTATAGGAACCCCCTTTCGTATTTGTTGTCTGTCGTTCATCTCTTACTCTTTACGCCCTATATATATAAGGTGTCTATTATTGCTTGCTGGTAATAATGGTGGAGAATCTCATCATACTTATAGCCCTTCTCCCCCATTACAGCAGCTCCTATCTGGCACAGCCCAACGCCATGTCCCCAGCCCGCACCAATGAGTTGGAAATGTTGTGGCACTCCGTTCTCTATATGGCTACGCTCTACAACGAAGGCAGAACTATACAAATGAGTTTCACTCAACGTGTGTCTTATCTCTAACTCTTTACCAATAACACGGCTATACTTAGTTCCAACAATCTTTAAACGACTGATTCTCCCACTCTTTCCACGCTCTAATGGTTGCAAATCAACGATCTTTCCAAAGTCAATACCCGTCTTTCTGCGTATTAACTCAGCAAATTCTGTTTGACAGAAGTCCACCTTCCAACGATAAAAGTCGTGCGTCTCTTGGTCATAGTTGTTGAGTACTTGACTCAAAACTGCAGTATCGTGCGTATTACAGAATGCTTCTGGAGAAGACAAGATCCATTCTCGTGCATGAGTTTCATTGGTTAAGTCTATGCTTGGAGTAGTACCTAAAGGTGCTTTGTCACTAACGGAAAGCAGATAAGACTTACTTAGATTCTCCCAACAATACTGATACTCTTCTGTTACTCCACCACAACATTTGCTGAAACGGGCATCACATATCTCGTTACCAGCCATCAATACTTGTCCACGAGTTGCCTTGATGGCTTCCTCCACATGTGGACTCGTAGCTTTCGTAATACCTTGGTAACGTTGACAATGGTCATCGGCACAAACATCAAAGAGCTTATGGTCTTCCCTATCAAACCATCTTACCAACTCTTCAGCTGTTTCACTCATAGACGATGTGGCACTCTTTCGATTGTTAGCAATATCTTTCCGCTTCTCTATCTGCGCCAACAACCAACTGCGAGAGATAACTGCATGTGCCTTCAAAAGCTCTAATGAGGAGGTAGCACTCATCTCACTGGATATAACACTGGCTAAGTAACGCTCAACGGGGAGCTTGTTTATTGCCACAATCTTACCTTCATCAATGATAAGATGCAGCTGCCCGAGGAATGTCTGAGCCTCTTTTCGTTCCCAATGGAAGTTTACACCAATAGTAACATCTGCCAATGTAAAGGATGACTCCGCACTCTTTGGAGTGAAAAGGAGTTCTTCGTAATAGACACCCTTCCATCTTATCTTACCTTGAGAATACTCAACAAGCTGTTCACCAATCACCTCTTGACCATCAAGAGTATATTCATTATTTAATTGGAAATGTATCTTTTCTGCACTGACAATGCCTACAGAAACTTCTGGTTCTGCTTTTTTATTAGCTAATAAGATGTTCTTAACAACCTTATCCATTGCCTCTTTTGATAAAGAAACCTCTTGCAAGATGGCTTCGGCACGCTCTGCTGTCATTCTTTCAAAGTCTGTTTGACGTGGAAGAATGAGTAAACCACCCATATCCAAACTACCAGGACTCACCAAGTATTGGGCTTCTCCTTCTGCAGAATAGCATGCTGGACGATGCTTCTGACGTGGAAAAACAACAGAGATAAAGCGTCCCTCATCTCTCCAAGACACGATGTTCATCATCGGTTCTATCTCATCTTCTTTCAGAGGGAGGGCTTTATAGATTGTGTGGAACAACTGTGTATCATGTTCCTCATCATGACTCACAATGGCAAGGGCAGGACAGATATAGTCCTCTATCGTATAGATTCCATCGTTGTTATCCAATGTCAACAATGGTTTAGAGGTCTTCCACAATGCTTTCCAATGCTTTTGTATGGGTAAGATACCGCTTGTCCCTGCCTGAAAATGTAAATGATCAGGAGCACTGGCACCACACTTTGGACCATTATAAAACACCATTAGATGTGGATACAAACTTAACAAGCGATGCACCTGACCATAGTTTGCGGCTATAGACTGTGCTTGGTGCTTGCAAGCAGGTATTGTGAAGTGCACAGGAAGGATGGGGAAAGGATTGACTAAGATGTCGAAATCATGATGAAAAGGCAATCCTATCTGTACAGAAGGGCGGTTCTTGGCACAAAGGAAACAAGGACGTTTTGCAAGAGAAGCCTTATCTATCTTCGCCCCAGTGCTTACCATGCGTGCAGGATTATATTGCGCGAGGGCTGAACCCACCTCACGTGTCTGCACGTTAGCCAACTCCTCAAATCGAGTCTGTACTTCTTTCCATTGGTTCAGCTGCTTGTGAAAAAAATCGTAAAGCCCTTTCTCTACGCTATCGTTCTGTTGTTTGCGTGCAAGTAACTCCATTGTACGCAGCTGATCCTTGTATGTATTGTTGGCATTAAGCCTCTCTAAGCTCAGAACAGCATCACTATTCCCACCCCAACGACGGCAGAGATAAAGTTCATCATAGATTCTTCCAATACGAAAAGAGCGACTGAAAGCCAATCCCATGGCGTAATCTTCACCATAACTAGTGTTTGGGAACTGCACTTGTCGGGCTAATGGTGTAAAGAAAGCACGCGGAGCTCCAAGTCCATTGATACGTAATGCATTGTTACAACCATTGTTTTCTGTCCACTCACTATGGCTTATCAAGCCCGGAGGTAAGGTGTTTAAATCGAAGTCACACATACGATACGAACCCACAATCATTGCTGCTTTCTGCTCATGAAAGGCGTTAACAATGGTTTGCAATGTACGTTCTGACGAATAGAGATCATCACTATCCAGCTGTACTGCAAAGCGTCCACAATGTTCGTCATTGATAGCATAATTCCAGCAACCACCTATCCCGAGGTCTGTTCTTGAGGGTATGAGGTGTACCAATCGGTCATCCGTTGCCAAAGAATTAAGTATCTCTGTAGTCTTATCTGTTGAATGATTATCCACCACAATGACGTTAAACGGGAAATCAGTAACCTGTGAGAGAGCTGAAACAACAGCATCTTTCACTGTCTTCTCACGATTATAAACAGGGATAATCACCGAAGCCTCAACAGGGAAATCACCTTTCGTGAAGTCGGGTTGAGCATAACGCTGCGTGTCAACCAAGGCTCCGATGGCTGCAAGATGGCGTGTTGCAGCTTGCTCCATCTCAATTTGTACCTCTCGATTACGTGGGTTTACATAGTCAAACTGCTTCTCTCCACTCGCACGAAGATCGTCTTCCTCTTCTGTGTATAGGTATTCATTCAGGTGGAAAATACTTCCTTGTCGACTCAAGAACAGGCGCAAGTCATACCAACCTGCATATTTATAATGTTCTGATTGACGCTCTTCTGCATATTTCCGCAGCATCTTTCCATTTAGAAGAACTACTGATCCAAAGTCGAAATCATCCCTAATACTACCCAACTGATAGTCGATTACAGGATGTTTCTGCGTCTTCCCATCCTCAACGGAGTAATGATCTGTATAGACCATAGCCGCTCCTGTCTGTTCAGCCACTTGTATCATACGTTCCAAAGCATGGTAACCTAAGGTCAAAGGACTTGACTTCATATAGAACAAAACATAGTCTACTTCTGTGGACTTAGCCATCAACAACATCATGTCTGACGCCATTAAGCCTGTTCCCTGCAACACTTTTGCCTGTCCAGGTATGCCTTCTACAGCAACAGACTGTGCTGCTAAGAAAAACACTTGATCAACTATCTCTCCTTCCCCATAGGCAGTTGAGCCATCAATGAAGCCATTGTTTCACTCGAACTATAGGCTAAGAAGCAACTTATCTTTTTGTTCTTTTCCATCTGAATGTATTGTTTTCTAATATGCAAAGATAATACAAAATCCTTTATTACACCTATATTCAATCTTTTAAAAGCAATATTTATCCATCTTTTTACGTAACTTTGCGACCATTAAACATGACATATAATAATAGAAAGAATGGATAAGGAGAATCATATTGACCGTGCGTTAGCATTCATGGAGCAACTTGAGAAGTTAGGAAATCAGTTGCATCAAGCTGAAGAACATCAGAAAGTTATGTTGCAACAAATGCTAACAATGAGTAAACTCAACCTAACGGACACTGAGGAATACTATACACTTGAACAGCGAAGTAAAGACCTTCAGGTTATGATTAACAAGTGGCGTCCTTACTACGAGGAGCGTTTGAAGATGGTAAAAGAGGCTCAAAAGGCTGCGAAGAAGTAACAACTTACTAACAAACATAACCATCATGATGAATGTAAGAAAGGCTTTCCAATACTCTTTGGGGTGCATTATTCCTTTCAGTATAATGCTCTCATGCACTTCTGCACACAATGGTATCCAAGAAAACATAACATTTCATGGTGAGCAACTGCACCATTACTTGACAGTTATCTATGATGAGCCAACAGCCAATCAAGGCAAAACAAGAGACACCATAAGCTATTATTGCAATGCAAAAGGGCAACCCGTTATAGAAAGATGGGGTACAGATAGTCTGCACGATTGTACATTTACGTATGTTGGTGATACTATCCGTTATAATGAAATGAACCCACAGACGAAAGAACATCCAGATGTTTACTTTATCTTAAAAGATGGTTTAATCATTGAGACAAGCCCTGATCCTGCTGGTTGGAGATATACTTACGATAACCAACGTAGGTTGATTTGTCGTGATGAACCCAACGTTAAGTGTGGTTCTTTACGTTGGGACTTTCAATGGAAAGGTACACAAATATCAAACAAAAACGTTAAAACGATCTATCGAAAGCCTAAGAAGCAATCCACATACTACGATTTTCGGTACCTACACCTGTTTGGTAGCACAGGACAAGTACCTTTGCCTTTCATAACATTGGGTTATATGGGCATGATCCCAGAGGGAGATATGGAAGGATATAAGCTCCCGAAAGATCCCCAAGGATGTTCATATACCATTCAAATAACATCAGATTATGACAGGAAAGGGCGTCCTGTTCACAGCACAGAGATAACAACTTCTATCAAGAAGAATAAGAAAAAGGTTGATTCTAAGCTTGAAATAGAATACATTTGGTAAGCAATCATCACTAAAGAAAAGGCTTAATACAAATATGGAAAAGGATAATAACAAGGGAGGAATGATGAGTGTTATCGCTGCTTTGGGTGCAAATGTACTCGTAGCGATATCTAAGTTCGTTGGTTTTGCAGTCTCCGGATCAGCCGCAATGCTGAATGAATCGATCCACAGTATCGTGGATTGCGGTAATGAAATACTCTTACTCGTAGGTAATAAACAAGCGGAAGCAAAGCAAACAGACCAACATCCGTTTGGACAAGCACGTGCAAAGTACTTCTATAGCATGGTAGTTGCGATGATGTTGTTCTTTGCGGGAGGTGCTTTAGGTATCATGGAGGCTACGGAAAAGCTGTTTCATCCAGAGCACAGTGTGGAGAACACATGGTTAGTCATGGGTATTCTCGTCTTCGGATTGATAGTGGAAAGTATCAGCCTACACGTTGCCTTCAAGGAAATCAACGAACTAAACAAAGACAATCTGCCCCTTTATCGCTTCTTGAGAGAGAGCCGTCATAGTGAAATTCTCATTATCTTTGCCGAAGATACGTGTGCAGTTGTGGGCTTGTTAATTGCTTTGATGGGTACACTTCTTAGTCATTTCACAGGCAATCCATTCTATGATGCACTCTCGGGTGTGCTTATCGGTGTGCTACTCTGCCTTGCAGCACTCTTATTGGCACGTGAGTTTTATAGTCTGTTGATTGGAGAAAGCGTTACGAAAAAGGATCTTGCTCGTATCAATGAGGCTTTTAATAGAAATGACATCAGTAAGCTCATCAATATAAAAACTATCCATCTCAGTCCGACAGACATACTTGTGACGGCAAAGGTGGATATCAAAGACGAGTGTGAAGCGCAATCGCCTGAGATTATCAACGACATTGAGCGCACCATACGTGCAGCCTTTCCAAACTATAAGATTTATATTTATATCGAAACTGACAACTATCAAGAGGATTACGACAGCGCACACCCTACTTGCTAAGACATCAACTTTTCGACCATAAAAAAGCAATGGCAATGAGAACTATTCATCTAGTTTCCATTGCCATTTCTTCATATCTACACATCCATTCGACCGAAAGGTAACACCTTCTGACTCGAGTAACTGCCGTTGTTCCGCCCAATCAGGAGCAGTCCTCCCAGCACTGTTCACCACCCTATGACAAGGTAGTTTCTCCGCCTCGCCAGCATTATGTAGCATCCTTCCCACCAATCGTGCATGATGAGGATAACCCAAGAGCCATGCAATCTTACCATAGCTTAACACCCTTCCTGACGGAATTGATGCCACAACCCCATATACTCCTTTGCGAAAATCAGCGATGTCTACTGCCATTCCTAACTATTGAGAATAAGAATAAAGCACAAGAAGGATGACTAACGGAGCCTCTCCGCCAGATCATCCTTCTCTATATTAACTTACGTGTCAGTATGTTTAGAGCTCAGCTTCAACAGCTTTTTGAACCTCTTTGCAATCAACAGTTGGCTCGAAACGGGCAACAACCTCGCCGTTACGATTTACCAAGAACTTAGTGAAGTTCCACTGTATATCGTTCTGTTTACGTGGTTCCGAGTTAGCCTTGTTGTACAAGTCTTCCATGATAGCAGCCAACTTCTCCTCGTAAGCACCACCATCATAACCCTTCTGACTCTTCAACCATGTGTAAAGAGGAAGTTCGTTTGCTCCGTTTACATCACTCTTCTTGAACTGTGGAAAGTCAGTCCCGAACTTAGCTGTACAGAACTCATGTATCTCTTCATCAGTACCTGGTGCCTGGTGACCAAACTGATCGCAAGGAACATCAAGGATTTCCAAACCCTTATCCTTCAAGCTGCGATACATAGCTTCTAGGTCTTCATACTGTGGGGTGAAGCCACAACCAGTAGCAGTATTAACGATAAGAAGAACCTTACCCTTATATGTTTCGAGGCTCACCTCGTTACCTTTTTTATCTTTCAAATTGAAGTCATAAACTGTTGCCATAACTTTTCTATTTTATAGTTTATAATGTTGTTTCTTCTAAAAAGTCGGTTTATCGTTAGAAGAAGCATGCCACCTCTTGTGGCTCCCACCATCGTCAGTGTCATGCTCCATTCCGTCTAACGTAATCACTTATCATCAAATAAAATTCGCATCATGAGAGTTTCTTATTCTCATTGTGATTGCAAAGATAAAAAGAAAAGTTTATATCGTAGACGATTAGGCTTTATCTTTAACATAATTTCGCATGATCTCTATCTTAGAACAGGCTCTTTAAGTCGACTTAACAAAGCAAATTTCGATTGAGAAAATTATTATTACGAATGCAGTTCATACTGAATAGAATTTATTACCTTTGCATTCAGCATATCTGATAACCAATTAGAAAGCTACAAACAAAGAATTAGTTTGATCCTAAACAACTGATGAAATGAAGAACAAGAATTATTATCAAGGGGCACCAAAGCATTATCTCTTATGTTATAACACTCATTGTGAGAAGGGCAAAACCTGCTTACATCGGCTCGTGGCAAGCGCAGAGGTGTGCAGAGATAAAATCGTTAAGTGTGTCAATCCAGCTGTAAATAAGACGGACAACTGCACTTATTACCAGCCAGAAAAGGTCGTTCGCATGGCGTATGGCATGAGATATACATTCGACAAAGTGCTTGCCACAGATGTAGCAAGTATTCGTCGCCAACTCATTTCGCACTATGGTAATGGTTCCTATTACCTTAGGAGGAACGGAGAAAAGCCTATTCCGCCTGCCGAACAAGCGTTTATTAACAACGTGTTCAAGGACTTTGGCTATGAAGATGGAGCCACTTTCGATAGCTATAAGGAAGAATTTGACTGGTAGATCAAGTCATTTACTCGTAAACTTCTTCACTCGTTTACTTGCAGTTCAGCATTTACAGGATTATTACAAAAGGCTTGTAGAACCATTACAAAGCACTTGGAGAGGTATTACAAAGCACTTGGAGAAATCCTGTAGATGTCTTTCTCTGTTTGAGAATAGGCTTTTTTCCTTTGCTCTTCCTTGTTTTTTGCTAACGAAACAGTGGCTTGTTACACTGGACTTCATTATCCGTTTCGTACTACGTCACATCATTTTCAATCGAAGTAGATTGTAGAGAGATAGATAACTTATGCACAAAAAGAACACGGATTTAGCCTTTTTTTCGTTATCTTTGCAGGCAATAAAACATTGAGAACAAGGATGGGAACAGCAAAGAAGTATCTGTTAGGAATGACACTTGGCGAACTGAAAGAGGTTGCGAAGTCGTTGGGGATGCCTGCATTTACAGGTGGTCAGATGGCGAAATGGCTTTATTCACAACATGTGAAGAGCATTGATGAGATGACAAATATCTCTAAGGCAAACCGCGAGAAACTTGCTGCTGAATATGAGATAGGCTGTAAAGAACCTATTGATGCTCAACATTCTAAGGACGGAACAATCAAGTATTTATTCCCTACGGATAGTGGGAAATTTGTTGAAACAGTATATATCCCAGAAGAAGATCGTGCCACGCTGTGCGTCTCTTCACAAATTGGTTGTAAGATGAATTGCCTCTTCTGCCAAACAGGTAAGCAGGGCTTTGAGGGGAATTTGAGTGCAACTGATATCCTAAACCAAATCTATTCCCTCCCAGAACGTGACAAACTGACCAACATAGTGTTCATGGGTCAGGGCGAACCAATGGACAATCTCGATAACGTTTTACGTACTACTGAGGTGCTGACTGCTGACTTTGGTTATGCGTGGTCGCCTAAGAGAATCACCGTAAGTAGTGTAGGAATCAAGGGGAAGTTAAAGCGGTTCTTGGAAGAAAGTAATTGTCATGTGGCAATCAGTATGCACTCTCCTCTGCATGAACAACGGTCGGAATTGATGCCTGCCGAGCGGGGAATGTCGATTGAGAGTATCGTTGAATTGCTAAGTAACTATGACTTTTCGCACCAGCGTCGGTTGTCTTTTGAATACATAGTATTTAAGGGAGTCAATGACTCTGAAGAGCATGCTAAGGAGATTGTGAAGCTCGTTAGGGGGCTAGAATGTAGGGTAAATCTGATTCGATTCCACCCTATTCCCAACATACCTTTGCATGGAGTTGACGACCACAAGATGGAACAATTCAGGAACTATCTAACGCAACATGGAGTCTTTACGACTATTCGTGCGAGTCGTGGTCAAGACATATTTGCCGCCTGTGGCTTACTTTCTACAGCCAAGAAGATTGCTGAAGAGAGACGATAAAGTTGAATAAGACAGTATCAAACTATACAAGATATACATATATGAACGAGAATAAAAGAGTCCGCGTAGCTATCACACACGGAGATACAAATGGTGTTGGATATGAGTTGATATTCAAGACCTTTTCTGAACCAGATATGCTTGAGCTATGCACACCCATTATCTATGGATCGCCAAAAGTAGCCACCTATCATCGTAATGCATTGGAGATGGAGGCAAACTTCACGATTATCAACGATGCAAGTGAGGCTAAAGAAGGACGATTAAACTTGCTCCCTGTCTTTGACGAAGAGATAAAGGTTGAGCTAGGGGTTGCTTCAGAGGAATCGGGCGAGGCTGGATTGAAGGCGATAGATAAGGCGCTGGAGGATTATCGTCAAGGCTTATTCGACGTGTTAGTGACTGCTCCTATTGACAATAATGACAAGTTCCATTTCTGTGGGCAAAGCCGTTATATTGAAGATCACTTAGAGACTGAAGGGAACGGATTATCTATCTTTATCCACGAAGGACTGCGTGTGGCATTGGCAACACGTAATCTTCCTCTCCGTCAAGTGGCTGATTCTATCTCGAAAGAAAGTATTGAGAACAAGACAAAAGAACTCTTCCAGAGCTTGCGACGCGACTTCCGAATCTCTTGTCCACGCATTGCCATATTGGGATTGAACCCTAAGGCGGGCGATAATGGCTTATTGGGTTCAGAAGAAGAAGAGGTTATCATGCCTGCAATCAACGAACTCGTGGAAAAGGAGATACAAGTCTTTGGTCCGTATGCTGCCGATACCTTCTTCAGTAACGGCGATTATCAAGAGTTTGATGGGGTTTTGGCGATGTATTACGAACAAGGTTTATCACCCTTCCGCACACTCTCTGACTTCCAAGGAATCAACTATACATCAGGAATGTCACTCGTTCGTACAGCCGCAGAGATACCTAATAGCCTTGCGATTGCAGGACAAGGCGTTGCCAACGAACAGGCTTTCCGCCATGCCATCTACCTTGCTATCGACATCTTCCGCAATCGTGCAGAATATGACGAGGCTCTAGTTCATCCGCTACCAAAGCTCTATAAGGAGAAGCGTGATGAGAGTGATAAAGTGCGTTTCGCTATCCCTCATAAGCGGGAAGACCGCACTCCACATAGCGAGCGACACGAAGAGAAGCGAGGATAATATCTATCCAACAGATAGAACTCCATCCATAGGCTCATGAGTAAAAAGCATCAGAATATATTCTTTGGGTTCGGCTTAGTCGTGTTAGTCATTATGATTACTCAACTCGACTTTGCTGATGTCTGGCGTAATCTACAGCATGCTGGTTACTGGTTCTTTGCTGTCATTGCACTATGGGCTGTTCTATATCTGTTTAATACATCGGCATGGTATGTCATCATAAAAAGCCAAACGAAAGGAAATACGGAACAGCAACGTGTTTCCTTTCATTGGCTTTACAAAGTGACGGTATCTGGCTTTGCACTTAACTATGCAACGCCTGGCGGATTGATGGGAGGCGAACCTTATCGTATCATGGAACTAACACCGAAGATAGGAGTTGAGCGTGCCACATCATCTGTTGTGCTATATGCTATGACACACATATTCAGTCACTTCTGGTTTTGGTTCCTATCGATATTCCTTTACTTGTTCACTCAACCCGTCAACTATGGATGGGCACAATGCTAAGCGTCACTGGAATCTTTTGTATAGCAGCGATATGGTTCTTCTTGACAGGCTATAAGAAAGGACTTGCCGTGCGTGTGATGAGTATCGTGCGACACATCCCGTTCATTAAGAAGTGGGCAGAACCTTTCATTCATCAGCATAAAGAAGAACTCGATAACATCGACCGACAGATTGCATCACTCCATAACCAAAACCCACGTATGTTCTTTACTGCGGTTCTATTGGAGCTGTCCTGCAGAATCTGTAGTGCCTTAGAAATCTTCTTCATTCTATTGGTTCTCATGCCAAGCGTCAATTACTTCGATTGCATCCTCATTCTTGCTTTCACCTCATTATTTGCCAACATGCTCTTCTTTATGCCTTTGCAACTGGGCGGACGCGAAGGCGGATTCCTCATGTCAGTTACTGGCTTAGGACTTAGTTCAAGTGCGGGTATCTTCGTCGCACTGATTGTCCGCATCCGAGAGTTGATATGGACTGCTATCGGCTTATTGCTTATCAAGATTGAAAAGCGAAAAGAATAAAAGGGCAGTCTTATGAAGAGTACTTAACCAAAATACTATTAACTTATCCTATTAAATATTCATCTAAACAATAATGAAGATTCTTCATATATCTGACACACATAACAGGCACCATTTATTGACAAATCTACCTATGGCTGACATCATCGTTCACTGCGGAGATTTCACTGACATGGGAACAGAAAAAGAAGTTCTAGATTTCCTTAATTGGTTCATACCCCTACCCTATAGATATAAAATCTTCATAACAGGGAACCATGACCTATGCTTATGGGATGCGGATAATATAGAGGATTTACCTAATAACGTATTCTTCTTGCAAGATAAGAGTATTACACTAGAAGGCATTACACTCTTTGGATTGGGTTACAATCATAATGAAAAGAAAATCCCAACTAAGGCGGATATTATCATCACCCACGAGCCACCATTAATGATTCTTGACGAATCAGCAGGGAGACACTGGGGGAATAAGGCTATTCGTGACAGAATATTTAGAACCAAGCCCTATGCCCATCTATTCGGACATGCTCATGAGTCTGTAGGTAAAATTCTAATAAGTGACACCTTATATGCTAATGGAGCAGTATTAGATGATCAGTACCAATTATACCAGACACAACCATTATTACATAACATTTAATCATTCGGTATTATGAGCAACCATTATAAAAGAGGATTTCATGTAGATAAATCAGGCGAAACTCTCCGAAAGAGTCTATTAGAAGGACCATTAAACAAATTCTTGGAATGTGTCAACAAAAACCCAGATTTAACCTTTCAAATTAGAGACAACTACTTTAATATTTATTATTGGGGAGGTAACATAGCACGGGTCTATTCCGATAAGAGAATAGAGATTGACAGGAACTACTTCAGAAAACATTCTAAAAAAGAAGAAAAAGATCAACTTGAAATCATAGAAAAGGAAAAGCATTGTCTACAGCTTTTCAGGGAAGGGAAATATGAGGCTTATATAGCATACATTAGTGCTGCTATGAAGTACTATTGGCAGAATATTCTAAATGGTAAAGGTGTTGAAGAGAAAAAGGCACAACATCTTTTGTGTCTACGTAATCAGTACAAATTATCAGACTATACAATTATCGACTTAGAATATCAGGTCAGTAAAAGATCTGAATTCAAATATTGCGGGAATAAAAGAACCCCAGCAGGAAAGATTCCATCACCACGCTTTGATATCATAGCCATAAGAAACAGCGATCATTGTCTATGCATCATAGAACTAAAGAAGGGAACCAAGGCGCTTAAAGGCACATCTGGACTCAAAGATCATGCCCATTCGTATGCTTACTCTATTGGAGCTAATACCAAGACTGAAGAGGCATTTACTAAGGAAATGAACGAAGTTGTAGAGCAGAAGAAACAACTGGGGTTATTACCCAAAGATATCAAGATAGACTGCAGTCACAAACCTGAATTTATCTTTTGCTATCAATTCAAAGAAGATGGAACTAGTTTTGAGTCCCAAAAGGAGGTTTTCAGAAAGGAACAGAAAGGAGAAGCTAAAGGGATAAGAGTTATATGGCTAAACAAAGAAGAGTATCAGCTTTATGATAGATAAGCCCCAATTATCTTCATCCTATAACAATCTTTCAATATCACCAAAGAGCGTATATATAATATGATAAACATAACCATACATCGTGGAGCTAATCAAATTGGTGGATGTATTACTGAAATTGCAACTACAAAAGCCAAAATTATCATTGATCTTGGTAGTAATCTACCAGGAAATAGGATAAAGGAACTAACAATAGAACAAGTTACTCAAATTACTGCGGATGCGGATGCAATATTCTACACCCACTATCATGGAGATCATATAGGTCTATTTCATCTTGTTCCAAACGACATTCCACAATACGTTGGTAAAGGAGCTTTGGAGGTTATCAAGTGCAAATATGATACACTTTCCAAACATATAGATACAAAGGAAGAGCAGAATACTATCAATCATATGCGTACATACTTTGCCAATGAACCTATACAAATCAAAGATATCCGAATTACCCCTTACTTCTGCAGTCATTCTGCCTTTGATGCTTATATGTTTAAGATTGAATCTGAAGGGGAAAGTTATATTACATACAGGTGACTTTCGAAACCATGGCTATCTAGGAAAAGGGTTAGACCGCATTCTGAAATATTATATCGGGCAAATAGATCTTCTCATAACCGAAGGAACTATGTTGGGACGGACACAAGAGAAAGTATTACATGAAATGGATATCTTGTCTAATACCATTAAAGTTCTAAAACGGCATAAGTATGTATACGCACTCTGTTCTTCTACAGACTTAGAACGATTAGCCTCTTTTAAAGAAGCATGCAAATTAACACACAGAGTATTTTGTTGTGACCATTTCCTATCATCAATACTGGATATATTCACAAAATACACGAAGAGTCGTATCTTTAATTTTTCTAACAAATTTCTATTAAATCAATATAATGAACCAAAGGTTAGGGAATTTCTAATGAAGAGAGGTTTCTTAATACCTGTCAGAAGCAGCCAGATTGAACGTATAAAGAAACTGATAAATACTTACAATGATGCCCCTCCTTATCTGATTTACTCGATGTGGCAAGGATACCATAATGGGCAAGAAGAACACCTTAACCCACAAATCATTGCAATGCGGGAGCTCTTCAACGGAAGGATTTATGATGGGACTAGAGATGGTTTTCATACCAGCGGACACGCTGATATGAAAACCCTTCGTGACGTATGTATAAGAACAAATCCTCATACTGGAATTATATTCATCCACAAAGATTTTAATTCTTCAATAGAAGCTTTGCATCTTCCTACAAGAATCCATTTAATAAGAGCAAATACTATAAGAGACAATTTTGCGATTCGCATCTATTAGACAGTAGCAACTCCCCAGTTGTATATACCTATATAGTAAAAACAAGAAATAACCATAAAGGCTAACTAACAGCGATTACTTGCCTCCACTTCTTTCAAGCTAACAAGCGAGAGAATAGCTATCAACACATTAATTATTCCCAAGCTCTCTCCTTATTATATCATAGGATTCGATACTTTCACTTCCACAACTATTGCCGACCGCACATGAGCATTGGATACAAGGTTCCACAGGTCGTCCACTTCGAGCAAGGCACACAGAAAAGAATGTGGAAGAATAAAGTTTATCCACAAAAGGATAGCAGGAATGGAAACAATCCACTATCTTTGCCAAGCCAAACAACAAATCGCTAATGAAGGTGTATGTCGACAAGCATAAAACTGAAAGCTCCATCGAGGGCATCCAGTTTTGCAACACAAGCGAAGCCACAAGCTCTGCGTATCCAATAAAGACCAAGTGTCTAGCTTTCCTGTAGACTTACAAAAAGGCTGTCTACTTATTCAGCTAATATAACAAAAAAGTGTCTAGCTAAACGAGGAAAAATCAATCCTCACAAGGAGGTTGATTCAAATAATAAATAAATTGAAGCAATGGGATTATATAGTATATCTGGTTTTTTGACTATAAGTTTAGTTTGCTATCTATTCTATCGCTTAAGGCAATCGCAATGCAAAAAGCCTTTGATGTATTCAGTTGCCTATATAGTCTTATGTACTCTTCTTATTTCAGGCGTCATCGGGTTGTTTTATAGAGCACTAGAGGGCATGAACTATATAATAGTAGGCATTATTATGATATGGATTTGCTCTAAGTCGCATCATTCTGGGGGAGGCGGTGAATATATGTATATAAGAGGCTGGATTGGTGCAATCGTATCATTAATATATGGAATATTAAAAATATTAGACATGATATAAACAAGATGAAAGTCACAAAAAACTATAAAGTTCTATCTTATATGGTCAAACTAATTCTGTATGAAAGTGCATAAATTCTTATCTTACATGTTTTTTAGTATATATACTATATCGAAGTATTCAGCTCTTTGGATGAAATATCCAAGAAGACGGTATCGATATGCAGAGTGGTATTTAATAGATATAATCTTAAATGTTATAGAGGGAGTATTTCTCTGTATTTATTTACAGTCTGTATCTATTCTGGCTTGGACGAAAACAGATAAGATAGGTTTTGCTTCTATTAATTATATTTCTCATACCTGTTATAAGCAAATTCTGTGAAAATAAAGTTTGTAATTCTCTTTCAAAAACATTACAAGACATACAAAAGGTTAAATAAAAAAACGTGAAGTGTCTGTATATGATACTTTCTTTGTGCACATGGTTGTTATCTTTAATTTTATTCATTGCTAGTATTATAATCTCCTTAGCAACCCTTTAGCCCCCAATAAATTGATTCATTCAAACTAGAATGAAAGAACTTATAAAATTCTCGTAAAAATTAAATCATAATATGGAACAACTACCATTCAACTTCGCTTCCGTTCCCCCTACATGGGAACTCTGTTTTAACAAAGACTGTCCGCGCAAAGACACTTGCATGCGTTATTTTGCTGGTCAGCATCTACCAGACGATAAAACCGTGGGGCATGCCATCTATCCCAATGCGCTGCAAAAAGGCAAATGCAAGTTTTACGTGGAAAAACGAGTGATACGCGCAGCATGGGGATTTCACAATTTATTCCTCAACGTAAAACGCGTGGACGACACTCCGATACGCAGAGAAATTCAGCAATATCTCGGTAGTCGACCCACCTATTACCGCTACATGAACGGACAACTCACCCTCACACCAGAGCAGCAAGAGGGCATTATGAACATCTTCCGCTCGTATGGTTACACCGAAGAATTAAGCTTCGACAACTACTTTACCCGTTATGCTTATGAATAAAATAGAGTATCATAATAGTCTCAAAGAATGAGACTCACAGTTTCATCCTATGAAACGCACCGTTTCATTACTTGAAACTCATTACACCTGTGATGGAATGACTTTTTAGCTTAGAACTGGAGGATATAAAGTCTTATTTAATATGGATACAAATTGTAGAAAGAGATTACATAGATGGATTAAGAGATTCTCACTTTCTGACGATATTTATACAGATTGTCATGATTCTTCTGACGATCAGTATTCCATCGAAAAAGGTTATTTTTATCAACATAAGGAGCCTAAAATAGCTTTTATCGCCTATGAGTTGAATGTGCCTACTTATAAGAAAGGAGAGGCAAAAAGACTAGCTGGGAAATTTTATAATAAAGTAAGAAGAAAATAATAAAGTGAATTACAAGATGAAAATATGGACTTTTCTTATCGTTCTCTTGCTATTTGGTAACTGTTCTTCTAAAGTTAGATATAATCATAAAATAATAAACTATGATTATCGTAACTTTTGATGGAGTCTTAATCTATAATAGAGATTCTGAGTTATAATATTTTGAGTTATTTAGGGCAAAAAGAAAGTGGTCTTGTTTTTTTGTAAACAGTAATTTAAAAATAATAAAAAAAGCCAAGGGAACTATATTTTTAAAAAGACAAAGAGATAATTAAGTTGATTAGGGACTTATAAACGATTAAAAGTTTATCATATTGTCGCATAGACTACGATAAAATAATAAGAGTCATATGTAATGGTATAGACTATATAAGAATAAATAAAAATCACAATGACAAAGTATATCTTTTCGATGAGCATAAACATGAGTATAAATATATAGGCAATGATTGGTATGTAAAAAATATAACACATAATTAAGTTGAAAAACATTCAACAACGTTTACGGACGCAACGGTTCATACGTAACTGCTGGTCAGCAGGACTATGCAGAACGTATGAATCAGATTCAGACACAGAAGGAGGCGTATTATAAGAGGTGGGTGTAGCACCTGGTGAGCCCATCAAAGATACGCACTATGGAACATTCTATACAACCATTAGTTCAATTTCAAGAGTTCCTAAAGGAAAATGAAAAAGTTCATAAATATCTTCTATCTTCTATTAGTTTTTGCTGTTTTTGGATGTGAGAATAAAAATACAGCCGCTGGTACTTTTAAGGATTCTATTATAGTCTTTTTTAGTCCGATATTTTCATCGCATAACTATTCTCCAAAAGAGTTATTAATAAGGTCAAAAAAGAATCAAGTTAATGACACGGTTGTTATGTCAAAGAAGGACTTTATGTCTATAAAGAACTATATTCAAAAGCAAATCCCATTAACAACCAAAGTAAAAGGTGTTCCAGAAATGCTAATTAAATCAGGGAATAAATCTATATTTCTTGTTAGACTTAGTAAGCGTTATACAACTGATGTAGAAGGACGTGCTTTGATTCCAAACAAGAAGATAATACAATTAATAAATGATTCTATAAAGGTGTATAATTATTTTTTTATAAAGATGATATTTTATTAGGAGATATGTATGACAAAGTACCTCAAGATTATAAATACTATAGAAAGTCCGGAGATAACAGATATTTGAAAGACAGTGGTATAAAAATTTTGATAATAGAAAGATAAAAACTTCGATGAAAATTATTTAAAGTACACACGATGACTTATCCTGACGGTGAAGTGGTGACCTATCACTACAATGCTGCAGGACAGGTGGAGAGTCTTACGAGCAATAAACAGGGACGTCAGAGCGTTATTGTTGACAGGATAGGTTACGACAAGGAGGGTCATACGGTCTATACGAAGCTCGGAAATGGCACGGAGACCACCTATACATATGACAAGCAGTGTGAACGTCTGCAGGTGATGAACCTTACAGCGGATGGTCAGACTGTGATGGAAAACAGGTACCGTTATGATGCTGTGGATAATATCCTCGGTATTACGAATGCTGCCAACCCAACGTCGCTGACGAAACTCAACAAGGCGAAGCTGGGAGGAAGGAGTTCGCATACGTATGAGTATGACGAGCTGAATCGCCTTGTTTATGCAAGCGGTAAAGCAAAGTGTGCATCGTATGATATGGTGATGTCGTTCGGAAGGATGAGTGAACCACTGACGAAGGTGCAGAAGGTGGACTCAACGACAACTGCCAAGTCTTATAACTTTTCTTATAAGTATGAGGACAGCGACCATCCGACGGCTCCAACGCAGATTGGTCACGACCATTACACCTATGATGCCAATGGTAATCCTGTGCTGGTGACAAATGACAGTACCAATACCACGCGTGAGATGTACTGGGATGAGGATAATCGGTTGATGGTTCTCTCTGACAACGGTAAGACAAGCCGTTACACTTACAACGCTGCCGGTGAACGCATCATGAAGAGCTACGGTACGATGGAGGGTGTGTATATCAATGGTGCACCACAGGGTATTACCTTCGACATGCAAAGACAGACAAGCTTCTACGCTTTGTAGTCCAGAGCAACAGCTATCCTGCTCAGCATCAACAAGAACCGCTTTACGAAGCATTACTTCATTGGTGACAAACGTATCGCTTCAAGGATAGGAACAGGTATGTTCAACAACGTCTATGGACGTAACGGCTCTTACGTAACGGCTGGTCAGCAGGACTATGCTGAACGTATGAATCAGATACAGACACAGAAAGAGGCATACTATAAGAAGGTGGGGGTAGCTCCTGGTGTACCAACAATGAAGGGTGCGTATGGTGATCCGGAGAATACAAAGCGAGGATATAACTCTATCATTGACACACTCGGTAACCACGATGTGCCACAGGGTTGGATTCAGACTCCACACCCTAACACCACACCGAATACCAACCCCGGTCCACCTGTAAGCTGGAATGCCCCAAGCAACCCTGATGACCCACAGGCTGGATATGGTTATATTCCAAATGACACTACGAAAGAAGAAACCTTCTTCTATCATAGTGACCACTTAGGTAGTACGTCTTACATTACAGATGACCACGCTAACATCACCCAGTATGATACTTACCTACCGTATGGTGAACTGTTGGTTGACGAACATAGTAGCAGCGAAGACCTGCCGTATAAATTCAACGGCAAACAGTTCGATGAGGAAACTGATCTGTATTATTACGGTGCAAGGTACTTGAATCCAGTTACAAGTCTGTGGTATGGGGTAGACCCATTGGCAGAGAAGTATGTATCAACAGGAGGGTATGTATATTGTATAGATAACCCTATAAGACTAATAGACCCAGACGGGACTCATTGGGTTGAAGATAACAAAAAAAGGATTATCTGGAGAAAAAGTATTACAAATAGGCAACAAGCCGCTGCAGCAGGACTAATTTATAGAGGGAAATCGTATCAAAGATTCTTTGTAAATAATCAAACATATGCAGTAACACGAGAACAATATACTCCTGATCGTCGCCTCATTATTTCAAAAGCTCCAAAATATAGAATGGATTTTTCAGGAAAGGTTGTAACAGCCAAACAATTAACAGGTAAAAACTTGAATACTTCACGTAATGCACCATATGGAATCCAAGGGAAGGCCTATTTGAATGCTGTCTTTTCTGATGGAACAATACATACTGCAGCTACTTTCGAGTTTAATAGTGGTCCATACGGTAATGGACCTACACCTAACAACTCCTATGAAGCGCTTGGTGCTGTGCCAACAAATGAGTCTGGAATGTTAAACAACGGACGTACAGGATGGAAAGTTCTCTTACCGAATTATAATGGAAGATCGGGACTTAGAGTGCATCCGGATACTAATTCACCTGGAACAAAGGGCTGCATTGGTATAGTCGGTTGTTACGAAGAATTAAAAAATCTTGGTAATTTCTTTAATAATTATATTGGTCCTAGTGGAAGACATAGGATGATTTTTTTAATTTTTAACATAAAAAGGTAACCCAAATTATGGCAATGAAGGTAGAGCTAATTCTCGTCTTGCTCAATAGCTTATTTAACATACAAGCTTGTACTGGGCAAGGAAGAATAGAAAGGGGAAAAAAATAGATGTTGCAGAACATATAAAGAAAGAATCTTCTGTACCGTTAGACACATCTGTTAATGGCATAATACTAGACGATACCGTTTCTCTAAATAATATTTTAGGGAAAAAAGACTTCCCGTCATAAATTTTTCGTAATTATGGAGAATGCACTATGTGTAGTAATATTGATGGGACAGAATTTCTAATTCTTTGTGTAAACTATGGAGGATATATAAACCAATATGATAAATTCGTTGTCGTTCCTTCTCATTCTATAATTCAGCCTAAAAGAATACGACAAACTTTATTAAAAAAATTCTATTCAGGGCTAGGTGCATATATTGGCTGTGATATAAAAAGAAATAGAAAAAAACAAATGATGATGATGAATAAGGTCCAATATAAAACGACTGAGGGTGTAGAGACTGTTTATAGCCAGTCTCTTCCCGATTGGCCATATCATTGTGAATACCATTTTATGAATAATCGTCTTATTCGATATGAATTTGATTATCGTGATCCATAAGATGTCCTCTGATGCCCAGACCTCTTGGAATGATCCGAGCAACGCGGACAACCCTCAGGCTGATTATGGTTATATTCCCAATGACACTACAAAAGAAGACACCTCCTTCTATCACACGTACCTCATTCCAAGGGTGTTTAACACTGTTGCCCAAAGGTGTTTAACACTGTTGCCTAAAGGTGTTTAACACTGTTGATCAAGGGTATTAAACACCCTTGATTCTTATAGTATTTCATTTGGGAAGTTTACAGAAACAGATCCTGTTACTGGTGAAATAACATTAACAGAGGAAGGTGATAAGAAGTTTCAAGTTATTAAATTAACACATGAACTATCGAATAGAATCAATAGAGGAGTACTCCGGAGTTATGGAAAGAAGGTTGAACAATCCAAAATTTCGCTACAGAAATATGCTCATTTATCTGCTCAGACAGAAGTAGATGGTGAAATTAATCAAATAAAAGTTGCAGCTGACATTGGATTCCGTTACTTTGGGAAAAATTCAAAAGCTATCAATTCTGTAATTGATAACTACTCGAAAAATAAAAGCTTTAACCTTAGAAAGATTGTGGCACCATCTACAGAGCATATTTTAACGTACATAAATCAAGGCAAAAGATTACAACAGGCATATCAAAATAGGAGGAGAAGAAAATGAAATGGGTTATATTAATAGTGCAAATAATGTTTATTTTATCATGCAGTGCTCAAAAGACATCAAATGAGAGAGAGAGGGACTTATATATAAATGAGTTATCCTTTATAAATAATAGGAATCTGAACTTTTCTATTAAAAGAGTTGCCAGTGATTCATGTTTTCCAATTATTGATATAGGTTATCGCATAAGAGTAAAACTTACTCCAAAAACAAGACAGTTTAATAAGAAAACTAAAGAAAAAGACAATGGATAAATATGCTTAATAATAACACAACCGATTATGCTGCAAATATTCTACTATACTATATTCACAATCGTGATGCAACTGTGCTTTTTATATAATAGGAGTCTTAAAGACTGGCGAGATGGTATGAAAAAAATGAGGATATCTTGTATTGGAATGAGGCTCTTAAGTGATAATTAGACAGTCTGTAAGTAGCGTGAACTATCTTACAGCGGGCGGTCAGACTGTGATGGAGAACAGGTATCGTTATGATGCTGTGGATAATATCCTCGGTATTACGGAATGCTGCCAACCCAACGTCGCTGACAAAAACTCAACAAGGCGAAGCTGGGAGGAAGGAGTTCGCATACGTATGAGTATGATGAGCTGAACCGCCTTATTCATGCAAACGGTAAAGGCAAAGCTTGCATCGTATGATATGGTGATGTCGTTCGGACGGATGAGTGAACCGCTGACAAAGGTGCAGAAGGTGGACTCAACGACGACTGCTAAGTCTTATAACTTTGCTTATAAGTACGAGGACAATAACCACCCGACAGCTCCAACACAGATTGGTCACGATCATTACACGTATGATGCCAACGGTAATCCAACATTAGTAACGAACGATTCGGCGAATACTACCCGTGAGATGTATTGGGATGAAGACAACCGACTCATGGTCTTAAGCGATAACGGCAAGACGAGTCGTTATACTTACAACGCTGCTGGTGAACGTATTATGAAGAGCTATGGAACAATGGAAGGTGTGTATATCAATGGTGCACCGCAGGGTATTACCTTCCACGAGACGGATAACTTCACGCTTTATCCTGCAAGTATCCTCTCTGTAAACAAGAATCGCTTTACAAAACATTACTTCCTTGGTGATAAACGAGTTGCTTCAAGAATAGGAACAGGTCTGTTTAATAATGTCTATGGGCGTAATGGCTCATATGTAACGGCTGGTCAGCAGGACTACGCTGAACGCATGAATCAGATTCAGAAGCAGAAAGAAACATACTATAAACAGCAGGGCATTGCCCCTGGTGTACCTACAATGAAGGGTGCGTATGGGGATCCTGAAAATACAGGTGTGGGCTATAACACTGTGATTACCGAGCTGGGCGACCATAGTGTACCAGAGGGCTGGATACAGACTCCGAAACACAACACTACTGAAGGAAATGAGCCTGGTGCTCCAATTAGCTGGAACGATCCAACGAACCCAGAGAATCCACAGCCTGGCTATGGCTACGTGGACAATGACACAACGAAGGAAGAGACTTTCTTCTATCACAGCGATCACCTTGGTAGTACAAGTTATATCACAGACAGTAAAGGCAATATCACTCAGTACGATGCTTATTTGCCGTACGGTGAATTGCTTGTTGATGAACATAGTAGTAGTGAGGATATGCCGTATAAGTTCAATGGCAAGGAGATGGATGCAGAAACTGGCTTGTACTACTATGGTGCAAGGTACTTGAACCCTGTTACCTGTCTGTGGTATGGGGTGGATCCGCTGGCAGAGAAGTATAAAGAAATAGGTTCTTATGTTTATTGTGCAGACAATCCAATAAATTTATTTGATACTGATGGTCAGAAGTTTATATACAATGCTCAAGGAAAATTCTTAAGGAAAGAAGGAAAAGATAATCTTGTATATATTGAACGAGATGGTAAATTGACTCAGTTAATTGATCATGGAAATGGTATGACAGATGAACAGTTTAATATTGCTGCTCATATTGTAGATGTAGAATCGAGTGATGCCCCAAATGAAAGCTTGTGGATTGCACATACAGCTAATAATGCAGTTGATGATAAAGATGTGAATTACGCACATGTAAGAGTAAAAGGAGGGCCTAGAGTAAAGAACCATTCTTTATATGAACAACTGAATGATCAAAATTATTCGACTACTCCTGCATCAGCAAGAGTTGCTTATGATAAAGATTATCTTACAAGTTCTACAAGAACTACTGCAAGAGCAGGTATAATAGATGCATTACAATCAGATATTGATCCAACTCATGGTGCAACGTTGTGGGACGGAACAGATTTTGCAACTAAAGGGCTTAGCCATCCAAAATTTAGACAGTATAATAAAAATAACAATACCAGATAATATCAGAAAAGATTATGTTTATCGAAATGAAAGCTATTTACAGAGGATAAAAATCAAAAGATGCAGGTGTCACCCGTTTTTTTGAGAGGAATGGAATTTTTTTATTCATGATGGCAAAAGTACAGCAAAAATTCTCTCTAATAGCGACAGGTACATTTGGTAGAACTATATTTTGGCATAAAAAAATAATTTTATATGAAAAAAAGTTTATTCTTATTTTTATTCATTATTATTTTTTTCAGCTCCTAGTATAAATGGGAAAGCTCAAAAGAAAAATGGCAAGGATATTTAATTCCACAAGGGTATGTTATTGTTGATAGCCTTACCTTAAATGGACAGAATACCCAAATAGCTATATTTAGCCCTTATAGTATGACAGCTGACGGTTGTGAAAAATACGTTGATAAAGGGGAAAATAGGATTCTTTTGATTAAGCGTGATTCTCACTTTTATAGATTTGATAATGTTATATCTAATGACGTTTATGGTTATATTGATGGGAACGAAAGTCTTAAAGAAAATGGGAATGGATTTGAATTGTGGTTTGAAAAAAAGGGCAGAGTTGTACTTTTTGAGTATCACATTTATATTGGATTTTTTTAATTCAAAAAAATTAAAAATAACGCACATTACATTAATTACTTTATGTAATGATAAAAAGAAGGTAAAAAATATAAGATATAAAAACTTTTTACTTAAGAATTTTCATCGGAATTTAATCGATAAATTAAAAAATAAATATAGCATGTAATCTATTAGAAAGATATTTATCTTATGATCATATGCTATACTGGGAGGAGGAGAACCGCCTGATGGTGTTGAAAGACAACAACGGCATCAACCGCTATACCTACAATGCTGCTGGTGAGCGTATCATGAAGAGTTACGGTACGATGGAGGGTGTGTATATCAATGTGCGCACTGCAGCGTATTACATTCCATGAGACGGACAACTTCACACTTTATCCTGCAAGTATCCTCTCTGTAAACAAGAATCGCTTTACGAAACATTACTTCCTTGGTGACAAACGAGTTGCTTCAAGGATAGGAACAGGTCTGTTCAATAATGTCTATGGGCGTAACGGCTCATACGTAACGGCTGGTCAGCAGGACTATGCAGAACGTATGAATCAGATTCAGACACAGAAAGAGGCGTATTATAAGAAGGTGGGTGTAGCCCCTGGTGTACCAACAGAGAAGGGTGCGTATGGTGATCCGGAGAACACGGGTGTTGGTTATAATGCCGTCCTCACTGAACTCGGTAACCATGATGTGCCACAAGGTTGGATTCAGACGCCACGCCCCAACACCACACCGAATACCAACCCCGGTCCACCTGTAAGCTGGAATGACCCGAGCAACCCTGATGACCCACAGGCTGGATATGGCTACATCCCTAATGATACTACGAAAGAGGAGACCTTCTTCTATCACAGTGACCACTTAGGCTCAACGTCTTACATCACAGATGACAAAGCCAACATCACCCAATATGATGCTTACCTTCCATACGGGGAACTCCTTGTAGACGAACATTCATCAAGTGAAGACCTGCCATACAAGTTCAATGGCAAACAGTTCGATGAGGAAACTGGACTGTATTACTATGGTGCCAGATATATGGACCCAAAAATCTCATTATGGTATGGAAGTGATCCTCTAAGTGAAGAATATGAAAATGTATCTACTTTTGTATATTGTCATGGGAATCCAATATGTTTATTCGACCCAGATGGACAAGGTGATTATTACACAAATGGAGGTGTATGGTTAGGCTCTGATCAAAAGAAAGATAATTTTGTTTATACAGCCAGTGGCGTCCATCAGAGTAAGGACAAAAATGGAAGTATGGTAAATGTTTTCGAAAATCCCCAGAAATTATCAATATCTCATTCCAAATTTATAAGCCAATCTTCAACAGTATATGGCGAGAGTAGTGCTTATAGAGTCCGAGATAAAAAAAGTGAACCATCGGAAGATTTGAAAAAGGAGATGTATGCAATTGCAAGTGTTCATCAGCGGAATTCAAAGGCTTATGGAATAAGTTCTGAGCCTGCAAAAGATTTTAGAAGTAAAAGTGCTAAAGAAAGAAATGATTTACCTCTTATGCGGACAGCTATTGCTGCTGAAATTAATGCACTTAAAAATGGTATAGATTATAGTTATGGTGCAACAATGTGGGATGGGGCCGAGCAAGCCCAATTCTCAGAAAATGAACAGCGTAAAAGTAATGGTCATTTTGAAATACATATGAATACTATGGGTTGGAATATTTCTCCAAAACATTATGCTCAGTGGAAAAATAATATTGGTAAATCATTCAAAGCACCTATGATTCGTGCTGCACGGGATTCTTTTTATAATTCAGTAACAAAGAAGTCAATTCCTAACCCTAATGCGGGAAAAAAATGCGGTTTACAATCCACTGCTGTATATGGTAGAACAATATTTTGGAAAAACAAATTAATAAAAAAATCTGTCATTATACAAGATACTAATTATGAAAGTGTTTTTACTTCTTTTATTATTATATTTTCCTCTTAACAGTAAAGTAGCGGAAGGTCATCAGGTGGATGTTACCTTATCGTATGAATCTGGGTATATTTCAAGAGTCTATATATAAATGGAAAGAAAGAAGCTGTCTATAAAAAGTAAGAAAAAAAGAAACCTATAAGGCTCACAAAAGTCGAGAAAGATATGCAAAAATATCTTTTTCGAACAATTAAAATACTTGGAATCGTGGGGGTGAATATAAAAATATCCGGAGGTTATTTTCGAAGACCTTTGTATTATCTCTGATATATTATCCAATTATGATAAGTCGGAAATTCAATCTTTTATTCAAACAAAAGGCGATTGTAAAACAATTAATATATTAAAAAAATCAACAAATATTACACATATATTAATGCAAGAGTCGATTATGTTTTAACGCTCACAATAGTTATAGAAAAAGGTTTACTTAAAGAGTTCCGATATGAATACATGCCAGATTTTTTTCTGACGAGACCGTTATTTACAGATGTCAGTACAAATATGATAATTATGGTAGAATTATATATATAACAACTTTAGGGAAAGAAAAAAATGAGATTAGAGTAACATATGCGAGTTTAAGATAATAAGAAAGACTGTCTCATGAGCAATAAATTCAGGGTAAGAATAGACTATTATCGAGAAGTTAGGGTTATGAACATACCGTTTCTACTAAGTTCGGCAATGGGATGGAAAGCAATTACACTTACAACACGCAGCACGAATGTTTGCAAGAGGTGATGCTCATCTCGTCGGGTAATACCGTCATACAGAACAAGTACAAGTACAACTTGGACTTGGTGGATAGTATCCTCGGTATCACCAACACTGCCGATCCGCAGAATATCGCCGAGAAGAACAAGGTGAAGCTCGGCGGGGCATACAGCCACAGCTACACTTACGATGGCATCAACTGATTGGTCTCTGCAAACGGCAAGGCCAAGACGGCATCGTACTGGCTCGATATGACCTACGGCATCATGGGCGAGCCGCTCACCAAAAAGCAAAAGGTGGATTCGAGCAAGGTGTCGCAGTCGTATGCGTTTGCTTATCTGTACGAGGCCGGCGACCACCCTACGGCGCCCTCGCAAATCGGGCATAACCATTACACTTACGATGCCAACGGTAATCCTGTGTTGGTGACAAATGACTCAACGAACACTACCCGTGAGATGTACTGGGATGAGGACAATCGACTGATGGTACTCTCTGATAATGGCAAGACGAGTCGTTACACTTACAACGCTGCTGGCGAACGCATCATGAAGAGTTACGGTACGATGGAAGGTGTGTATATCAATGGTGCACCACAGGGTATCACATTCCACGAGACAGACAACTTCACGCTTTATCCTGCAAGTATCCTCTCTGTAAATAAGAATCGCTTTACAAAGCATTACTTCATTGGTGACAAACGAGTTGCTTCAAGGATAGGAACAGGTCTGTTCAATAATGTCTATGGACGTAACGGCTCATACGTAACAGCTGGTCAGCAGGACTATGCTGAGCGTATGAATCAGATTCAGACACAGAAGGAAGCATACTATAAGAAGGTGGGTGTAGCCCCTGGTGTACCGACAGAGAAGGGTGCGTATGGTGATCCGGAGAACACAGGTGTAGGTTATAATTCTGTCCTCACAGAACTTGGCAACCACGATGTCCCGCAGGGTTGGATTCAGACACCACATCCTAACACGACACCAGGCACCAACCCCGGTCCACCTGTAAGCTGGAATGACCCAAGCAACCCTGATGACCCACAGGCTGGTTATGGCTATATTCCAAACGATACAACAAAGGAGGAAACCTTCTTCTATCACAGCGATCACCTCGGCTCAACGTCTTACATCACGGACGACCACGCCAATATCACCCAGTATGATGCATATCTTCCATACGGTGAACTGTTAGTGGATGAACATAGTAGCAGTGAAGACCTACCGTATAAGTTCAACGGCAAGGAGATGGATGAAGAAACAGGTTTGTACTATTATGGTGCAAGGTACATGAATCCTATGGCAAGTATTTGGTATGGAGTGGATGCATTTGCAGAGAAGTATGTTGAAAGTAGTGGTTATGTCTTTTGTATAGATAATCCTATTAAATTAATAGATTCTGATGGTAATAAATGGGATATCCACACTTCGAAAAATAAAGATGGTAAAACAAATGTACTTATAACTGTTACAGGAGTAGTTTATAATAACTCCAGTGATAAGAAAAATAAATATTAATAAAGTCAGAGATCAAATAAAAGCACAAATAGAATCGAGATATACTTTCTCCTCGAAAAAATATAATGTTAAAACTAATATTAATTTACGGGTTGTCAATTCTGTTGAAGATATTCAAAAAGATGATCATGTTTTCGAAATAGTTGATCAAAATAGGTTTGAAAGTAATTCCATATTAGCTAATAGTGATATAAACGGATTACATATTAGGGTAGGACCAAGAGCTGTGAAAGGTTTACTAAATGGTTCAAACACTCGGACCATCCCCCATGAATTAGGGCATTCTGCAGGATTAGATGATGCAAACATAGAAAATAATGGAACTGTTAATTTATATAGTAATCTTATGACTCAAACTGGGTATTTAAGACACAATCATGTACATAATTATGCAAATGTAGGTAAGCTTGAGGATTCTCAAATACAAAGTATTATTCATAACTATAATACTGGGCAAATTAATCGACGTTCTCCAATTAGTAACCATATTGGTATCAGAATTGGAACAATGAGTTGGACTAGTTCATTTTTGAAGATGTATACATATAAAAGACTAAGCAGATGAGACTTTACATTATAATTATCATATTATGTGCTTTCTTAGTTTCTTGCAAAGAAAAGAAATATAACTATAAAAGCAAAGGAGAATGGGTCCACTTAAAAAATGGAGAAACTATAGATGGTTATACCAGAATAGGTGACAGCATTTATGGGGGCTATGGAGATTCAATATATTTACATACAACGATGCCAGCACTAAAGGGCGTTGATGTAAGTAGCTTCATGGTATGTAAAAATACAGGGTACGCGAAAGACTCGTACCATGTTTATTATCCGTTATGGGTTGTTTGTGAGGATGCTATGGACTTTGGTGGATGTTATTTTAAGGACTATATTATGGAAGATGTCTCTTCAGAGTCGTTTATATATATAGGGCGAGGATATGCTACTGATGGCTATAAATTATTTAAAGAAGGTGAAGCTGTTAACAATCTAACAGTCAGGTGACTCGAAAATTAATCTGGTAACTATTCGGCAATAAGGCGTATAAACTATATATTGAACATCAGGAAGTTACATAAACAGATATATACGAATTCTGATGAAGAAAGTTATTTCAATCCTTTTGGTACAATATTTCGTTTATCAACGGAGCACCGCAAGGAATCACATTCCATGAGACGGACAACTTTACGCTTTATCCGGCAAGTATCCTCTCTGTTAACAAGAATCGCTTCACAAAGCATTACTTCATTGGTGACAAACGAATCGCTTCAAGGATAGGAACGGGTATGTTTAACAACGTTTATGGACGCAACGGTTCATACGTAACGGCTGGTCAGCAGGACTATGCTGAGCGTATGAATCAGATTCAGACACAGAAGGAAGCATATTATAAGAAGGTGGGAGTAGCCCCTGGTGTACCAACAGAGAAGGGTGCGTATGGTGATCCGGAGAACACGGGTGTTGGTTATAATGCCGTTCTCACAGAACTCGGTAACCATGATGTGCCACAGGGTTGGATTCAGACTCCACATCCCTAACACGACCACAGGCACCAACCCCGGTCCACCTGTAAGCTGGAATGACCCGAGCAACCCTGATGACCCACAGGCTGGTTATGGTTATATTCCAA